>Ga0207688_10000048_pt1 | contig 42501 bp, 36 predicted proteins | sample KBSMiscanthusM4_FD_184296 | JGI IMG/M metagenome (GOLD analysis project Ga0207688, IMG submission 184296) | Miscanthus rhizosphere microbial communities from Kellogg Biological Station, Michigan, USA - M4 (SPAdes) (version 2) | ecosystem: Host-associated > Plants > Roots > Rhizosphere ...
TCAATTTCTTCGGCGTCGACGCCAGCCAGCCGCTATCGGTCTGGCGTCGCAAGGGATGGCTTCACCCCGATGATCCGCGCGGCTGGTTCCAGTGGTATTGCCGCTACTATATGGGCCGCCGCATGCCGGCCGAAGACCGGCGGCAGATCAAGCGATGGAAAGCCATACGCCGGCATATCCGGCAGATCGAGCGGCACTGCGAGCCGGGAGACCTGACTTGCCGCCCGCGGCAGCGGCAGGCGCTCCTGCACTGGGCTTATGACAGCCGCAAGATCTGATATCGCTGCAAACGCGCTGCGGTCGCCGGCGTTGCGCTGTGTGTCCACCTCGGGCTTGAATAATAAATCTTGTCGCCGGCGATTGTGAGCATGGCCTCCGGAACGCTAGGAAGTAACGCGCGTCCGAAGCCCGGCGCCATCGGGAGGGTAAAAAATGGAAGTCAGTCTCGCCGGCCGCACGGCCGTGATCACCGGCGGCAGCAAAGGGATCGGCCTTGCGATCGCCACGCGGTTCGCGGCCTCGGGGGCCGACGTCGCGGTCATCGCCCGCGGGCGCGGCGCCCTTGACGAGGCGGTCAAGACCATCGGCGCGGGCGCGAAGGGAAAGGTCGCCGCCATTGCGGGTGACGTCGGCGTCGCGGCCGACATCAAGCGCGCCTACGACGAAGCGATGACGGCGTTCGGCAAGATCGACATCATTGTGAACAATGCCGGCACCTCGCGCACCGGCGCGTTCGAGGACATCACCGACGAGATCTGGCGCGACGACTTCGACCAGAAGCTGTTCGCCGCCATCAGGCTGACGCGGCTGGTATGGCCGCAGATGAAGGAGCGGCGCTGGGGCCGGGTCATCAACACGCTCAATATCGGCGCCAAGGCGCCGCGCGCGCGCAGCGCTCCGACCTCGATCACGCGCGCCGCCGGGCTGGCGCTGACCAAGGTGCTCGCGGGCGAAGGCGCGCCGCACAACGTGCTGGTCAATGCGCTGCTGGTCGGCTTCATCGAGGCCGACCAGCATGTGCAGGCCGCGGCCAAGGCCGGGATCGCGCTCAAGGACTACGTCGCCGCGCGCGCCAAGGAGGTGCCTCTCGGCCGCATCGGGCGGGCCGAGGAGTTCGCCAACATCGCCTGCTTTCTCGCCTCCGACGCCGGCTCCTACATCACCGGCACCGCGATCAATGTCGACGGCGGACGCTCGCCGGTGGTCTGAGGTGCTGTCCCCGGTGCGGGCGCGCGCCCTTACCGGTGGCTGGACAGGCGATTTTCTGCTGGACTCGCGTTACCCGAATCTCGTATATAAGGCGCACAATTTCCCAATTGCGTCCGGAACGATCGTCGCGTCGCCGACCCCGCTTGTCGGCGCGCGCGGATTATTTCGCGCGATCGTGCGCGTCATTGTTATTCATTGATCTTTGTTGTTTCCGGCAGCGGCGAGTGGGCCCGACGCGGCCTCATCCTGCACTTCGGACAGAGCTAAATTCGCAATGCAGAACAATGCGCTAGAGATTGAACTTCGATCGCTGCGCGAAGTTGGGGCGCATTGTTAATTCATTGTTATTAACAATGGCGGGACGCAGGCCTGCGCCATCAGGCGCGACTGCAGCGGCCTGCGCCGCGATTGTTATTGCGTGCCGTCAAGGCCGAGCTTCTTGACCAGGGAGCCCCACTTCTCCTGCTCGGATTTGACGTAAGCGCGGATGCCGTCGATCGGAGGCGAATCGAGCGGGAGCAGGCCGATATCCGCTGCGCGTTTCTTCATGTCGGGCGCCGACATGATGCGCCGCATGTCGGCGTGCAGGCGCTCGACGATCTCGTTCGGCGTTGCCGCCGGCGCGAACAGGATGTGCCAGGACACCGCTTCGAAATCGGGCGCCCCGGCGGCTTCGCCGAACGGCGGCACGTCCGGCAATGTGGGCAGGCGGACCAGGGAGGACACCGCGAGTGCGCGCAATTTGCCCTCGCGGATCAACGGCAAGGATGCGCCGGCTTCGGCGAAGCCGAGGTTGACGTGGCCGGCGGCGATGTCGGTGATGGATTGCGGCGAGTTGCGATACGGCACGTGCGTGACCTTGACGCCGAAGCGCTGCGCCATGAACTCCATCGCCAGATGCTGCGAGGTGCCCGCGCCCGGCGTGCTGTAGCTCATCGGGTTCGCGCTCTCCTTGGCGTACTTGATCAGATCGGGCACCGAGTTGATCGGCAGCGCCGGATTGACCACCAGCACGAACGGAGACTTCACGTAGAAATAGACCGGGGTGAGATCCTTGTCGGGATCGTAGGACATCTTCTTGTAGAGCACCTGGTTGACCGCCATCGGCGTGGCGGTCGAGATGCCGAGCGTGTGACCGTCGGGAGGCGCGGAAGCGATGGCCGCGGTCCCGAGCATCAGGCCGGCGCCGGGCTTGTTCTCGATGACGACCGGCTTGCCCAGCGCCTGCGAGAGTTGCTCGCTGTACAGGCGCGCGAGCGTGTCCATGCCGGTGCCGGCGGCGAGCGGGACGATGATCGTGACCGGTCTGGAGGGATAGCTCTGCGCCAGAGCCGGCGCGTGCGCCGGCGCGACGGTGAATGCAATAAGAGCCAGTAAACAGCGACGGGATAACCTGAACATGTCGTTTCCTCTGTCTGGTGCCCCGCATTCGCGGTGGTTTGCCGTGTCTGGCCTGCAGGTGCGCGGACCGGCGGTATTCTGGGCCGCGGTGCGTCTAGCACGCAACGGGCCGGGATGCATGCGGCCGCTGGCCGCGGCGAACGCCGCCGCCGTCATTCCGGGCTCCCTCGCTGTCGCTCTCGGGCCCCCTAACTACAAGCTGAGCGAGAGGCACAAGCGTGTGGAAGCAGGTCTAGTTGATCCTGATGTCGGCCGCTTTGATGACCGGCGCCCAGCGGACGATCTCGGCGTTGATGTTGGCGCGAAATTCGGCCGGCGAATTGCCGATCGGCTCCATCACCTGGAGCGCGAGCTTCTCGCGTACCTCCGGGGTCCTGATCGCATCCAAGACTTCGTCGTGGATGCGCGCGATGATCGCGTCGGGTGTCTTGGCGGGGGCGATCAGCCCCATCCAGGCATCCGCCTCGACGTCGATCCCGGATTCCTTCAGCGTCGGGATATCGGGCAGCAGTGCAGAGCGCTTGGCGGTGGAGACCGCGAGGATCTTCACCTTGTCCGATCCGGCGTGCGGGGTCACCGAGATTGCCGGCAGGCATGCCATCTGCACGTCGCCGCGCAGCACGGCGGTCATCGCCTGTGGCGAGCCGGGATAGGGGATGTGCACCACCTGCGTCCCGCTGCGGAGCGCGATCGCTTCCATGGCGAGGTGCGACAGCGAACCGTTGCCGATCGAGCCGAAATTGTATTTTCCCGGCTCGCGCTTGAGCAGCGCCACCAGCTCCGGCACCGAATTGACGCCGAGGCTGGTGTTGATCACCAGCGCGCTCGGTTGCGTGACCAATTGCGTGATCGGCGCGATGTCCTTGGCCGGATCGTAGGGAAGCTTGGAGAACAGCAACGTGTTGATAGCCAGTGGTCCGCCGATGGAAATTCCGATCGTGGCGCCGTCGGGCTCGGCCTTGGCGACGGCGTCGGTTCCGAGATTGCCGCTCGCTCCAGGCTTGTTCTCGATCACGAACGTCTGTCCGAGCTTCTGCTGCAGGCGGTCCGCGATCAGCCGCGCCACCATGTCCGGCGTGGAGCCCGGCCCGAACGGCACCACGATCTTGACGCTCCTCGTCGGCCACTCCTGCGCCGCGGCAGCGGCCGGGATGAACAGCGCTGCCGCCAGTGCGATGGCCAGAGTTCTCTTCATCGGGTCTCTCGCGCGTTCGGCGATGCGATCAACAAATACGTATCGGGTCATCACCGGCGACGTATGCGCTGCCGGTGAGGAGAGTACGGGATGCCTGCTTTCCGCCGGCAAGACAACCCTCGGCCGCCGGGCGACTGCTTGCCTCCGGACGTGCCATAGCCTCTACTGCCGCCGCTTAGACTGGTTCCAGAACACGGAACAGCACGAAGCACGCCTTCGGAGGGGACATGGGCGTACTGGTGATCGGACTGGTGTTGTTTCTCGGCGCGCATGTCTTCGTGACCTTGCGCGGACCGCGCGCCGCCGTGATCGCCCGCATCGGGGAGTGGCCCTACAAGGGGCTGATGTCGGTCGTCGCGCTCGTGGGACTGGTTCTGATCGGCTACGGCTTCGGGCATTATCGGGCCACCGGCTGGGTCCAGGTCTGGTCTCCGCCACGATGGACGAACTACGTCACCCAGCTGCTGATGTGGCCGGCCAGCATCTGCGTGGTCGCGGCGTATTGCCGGGGCCAGATCTGGCGCACGCTCAAGCACCCCATGCTGGTCGGGGTGAAGACATGGGCGGTCGCGCATCTCATTTCGAACGGCGATCTCGGTTCGATCGTGCTGTTCGGCTCTGTTCTCGCCTGGGCGGTCTATGACCGGATCACGCTCAAGCGCCGCACCGATCCCGGCGCACCACCGTTCCCGGTCGGCGGACGCCGCAACGATGTCATCGCACTGGTGGTCGGGACGCTGCTCTATCTTGCGCTCGGCTTCATCTTTCATCCCATCGTGGTCGGGGTACCGGTTTTCGGCGCGCCGGCGTATTAGAGTCTTCGACCATGTCGATCCAGAACGAAATCAGGCGGCTGACCGCCCCCGACATCCGCTCCCGCAAGGGTGGCGAGCCGATCGTCTCGCTCACGTCCTACCACGCGCATACCGCGCGTCTGCTCGATGCCCACTGCGATCTGATTCTTGTCGGCGATTCCCTCGGCATGGTGATGCACGGCCTCGAGACCACGGTGCCGGTCACGCTCGACATGATGATCCTGCAGGGGCGCGCCGTGATGCGCGGATCGAGGCGCGCACTCGTTGTCGTCGATATGCCGTTCGGCTCCTACGAGGCGTCCAGGGAGCAGGCCTTCATGTCCGCGGCGCGGGTGCTGAAGGAGACCGGCTGCGGGGCGATCAAGCTCGAGGGCGGCCGCCGCATGGCCGAGACCATTGCCTTTCTGGTCGAACGCGGCGTGCCGGTGATGGGCCATATCGGGCTCACGCCGCAGTCCATCAACACCATCGGCTCCTTCCGGGCGCAGGGGCGCGACGAGGCGGACTGGGGACCGATCGAGGACGATGCCCGCGCGGTGACCGAGGCCGGCGCGTTTTCCGTCGTGATCGAGGCGGTGGCCGAGCCGCTGGCGCGCCGGATCACGGCCGCGGTCCCGATTCCCACCATTGGCATTGGCGGAAGCGTGGCCTGCGACGGGCAGATCCTGGTGCTCGAGGACATGCTCGGGCTCTCGCCCCGGGTGCCGAAATTCGTCAAACGTTACGGCGAGCTCGGCCCCTCGATCGAAGCCGCGGTGGCGGCCTATGCGACAGATGTTCGCGCCCGCGCCTTCCCCGGCCCGGAGCATGTCTATCCCCTCCGCACCAAGGGAAAGTAGGCGCGCCTTCAATAGCTTAGCAAAGGGCCGCGCGGGTTGCTTTGCCTTGCCAATGCCACATCGATAGGGTAACCGGCGCTGGTTGGGGCAGGCGCGCGCGGCGCGCCGGTGGGTTGGAAAGTTCCGTGTCCGATATTTTCCAGGAAGTTGACGAGGAAGTTCGCCGGGAACAGCTCAAGAAGCTGTGGGACAGGTACGGCAACTTTGTCGTCGCGGCGCTCATCCTCGTGGTCGTCGGGGTTGCCGCCTGGCGCGGCTATGCGTGGTGGGAGGCCAGGAAAGCCGCCGAGGCCGGCGCGGCCTTCGAGGCTGCCAGTACGCTTGCCGAGGCCGGCAAGCGCAGCGAGGCGGAGGCCGCGTTCGGCAAGATCGCCGCCGACGGCACCTCCGGTTATCGCCATCTCGCGCGCTTGCGCGAAACGGCCGAGCTTGCCCAGACCGATCCCAAGGCCGCCATCGTGGCCTACGACAAGATCACCGCTGATGGCGCGGTCGGCCCGGTGCTGCAGGACTTGGCCGCGTTGCGCGCCGGGGCGCTGCTCATCGACGCGAACTCCTACGAGGAAGCACGCCGCCGGCTGGAGCCGCTGACGGCCAACGATCGCACGTTCCGTCACACCGCCCGCGAATTCCTGGTGCTGGCCTCCTCGCGCGCCGGCGACAGCGCGGCGACAAAACGATGGTTTGATTTGATGATGACCGATGTACAGACCCCGGCCGCCACCCGCATGCGGGTCGAGAAACTGATGGCGCTCGGCGCCAGTCCGGGCAACACCTGAGGGGCGCATCATGAATCGCTTCGCGCGCGTCGCTTTGAGCGCATCTATGCTGTCGGCGAGCACCTTGCTCGTTGGCTGTGGAAGCTTCGATCCGAGCAGCTTCGATCCCACCGCCGTCTTCGACATGGAAATTTTCAATACCAAGAAGAAGCTGCCGGGCGATCGCAAGCCGGTGTTCCCTGAAGGCACGCCGGGCGTGCCGCAGGGGGTGCCGCAGGAGCTGGTGAAGGGCTATCAGGACCCCGCGGCGCAGTCGCAGGAAGCCCAAGCCGCCACGCCGCCGCCGGAAGAGGCCAAGGCGAAGCCCAAGCCCGCGCCCAAGCCGAGAGTCGTGGCCAAGCCGAAGGAAGAATCGACCCCGACCGTTCTCACGGTCCGGCCGTCCGCGCCGCCACCACAAGCCCAGGCGCAGCCGCAAGCCCAAGCGCAGTCGCAGCCTCAGTCCCAGGTCCAATGGCCTGATCCGCCAGCCCCGCAGCAACAGCGGCCTGCCGCCAGCGGCGCCTGGCCCGGATCGCCGCAGCCTTCGGGCGGTGGGGTCGCCTGGCCCGATCCGCCACCGACGCGCTGATTGCGCTCATCGCAGCCGCTGGACATGGCGGCATGCACAGCGTACGGGCGGCGGTCATGAGCTTCACCGTCGCCATTGTCGGACGGCCCAACGTCGGCAAGTCGACGCTGTTCAATCGCCTCGTCGGGCGGCGTCTCGCATTGGTGGATGACCTTCCCGGGGTCACGCGCGATCGGCGCGAGGGCCAGGCGCACCTCGGCGATCTGGCATTCGGCGTCATCGACACCGCCGGGCTCGAAGAGGCCGCGCCCGAGAGCCTGAGCGGCCGCATGCGAGCGCAGACCAAAACCGCGATCGCAGGCGCCGATGCGATCCTGTTCATGATCGACGCCCGTGCGGGAGCGCTTCCGGCCGACCGCGCATTTGCCGATCTCGTGCGCCGATCAGGCAAGCCGGCCATCCTGGTGGCAAACAAGTGCGAGGGAAGGGCTGCGGGGCCCGGCCTGCTCGAGGCCTACGAGCTCGGGCTTGGCGAGCCGGTCGCGATCTCGGCCGAGCACGCCGAGGGCCTCGCCGAGCTTTACGATGCGCTGCGCGCGGCGCTGCCCGACGCCACCGTGCCCGCGAACGACGCGGAGCCGGCCGATGACGAAAGCGAAAGCGGCGGCGAGGAGCCCAGGCCAGCCCGTCCGATCCGCATCGCCGTGGTCGGTCGCCCCAATTCCGGGAAGTCGACGCTGATCAACCGGCTGCTCGGCGAGGAGCGGCTGCTGACCGGTCCGGAGGCCGGCATTACGCGCGATGCGATCGCGGTCGAATTGACTTGGCACGGCCAGAGCTTCCGCGTGCACGATACCGCAGGGATGCGGCGCCGGGCCCGGATCGAGGAGAAGCTCGAAAAGCTGTCCGTTGCCGACGCGCTCAATGCCATTCGCTTCGCCGAGGTGGTGGTCCTGCTGATGGACTCGGAAAGGCCGTTCGAGGAACAGGATCTGCGCATCGCCGACCTGGTCGAGCGCGAGGGGCGCGCGCTGGTCATCGGGCTGAGCAAAGCCGACCTCGTTGAACAGCGCTCCGGTGCGTTCAAGACCTTGCGCGAACAGGCTGACCATTGGCTGCCGCAGGTCAAAGGTGTTCCGGCGGTCGCGGTCTCAGGCCTTACCGGCGAGGGACTCGACCGGCTGATGCAAGCGGTTCTCGATGCACATGAGGTGTGGAATCGACGCGTGGGAACGAGTGGACTCAATCGCTGGCTCGCCGATGTCGTCGCCGCCCATCCGCCGCCGGCGGTGTCAGGCCGGCGCATCCGGCTCGACTATGTTACCCAGCCGAAGAGCCGACCGCCCACCTTCGCGCTGTTCATGAGCCGCACCGATGCTGTGCCGGACGCCTACCGCCGCTACCTCGTCAATAGTCTGCGCGACTCCTTCGCATTGCCCGGCACGCCCATCCGGCTCATGCTGCGGGAGAAGAAGAATCCCTTTGCCAAAAAGAAGTCCCGGGGATAGGCCGCGACGGTGATCTCCGCCTCTTGAGCTCCTGGAGCAGGACGATGCGTCGCAAACCGAAATGGGTGCCCTCGCTTTCGGTTCTCGGCGTCGCATTGGCATCGTGGCTTTCGAATGATGCGCTGGCTGCGGGCCCGTGCACCGGACACAAGCTTCTCCGCGCGCCGCGGGCGGAGTTGAGTTGCAGCAATGTCAAACCGCAGGTCTACCCGTCGCCCGATGGTTCGTTGCGTGCCGTGGTGTACCCTGTCGATATCAGCCTCAATGCCACACCCGACATGGAGAGCCGGGTCGTGATCCGCACCAGCAAGGGCGACACGCTGACGTCCAAGGACTATGCCTCGCCGCGCGGGTTCAACGGGTACTATGTCGTCAACGCCAAGTGGTCGCCCGACTCGAAGTTCTTTGTTTACAGCATGTCCTCTTCGGGCGGCCATTCGCCGTGGCAATTTCCGATCGCAGTGTACGGCCGTGCCGCAAATCGCTTCGCGCAATTCAGCGATATGATCAAAGGCGAGCCGACTCTGTCTGCGGATTTCAAGTTCACCGGGCCGCACACGCTCGTCGCCAGTACATGGAAGCAATCCGGATCGTTGGATGACAAGGTTCCCGTCACCGTGGATCTGGAAGATGCGTTCGGCAAGTTGCCGCCCTCTTCGGACTAAGGCGTGGGCTCACCGGGGAGCAGCGCGGCCGGTCGGTCATGGTCGAAATCTGCCGGCGCGCGTTGGCCTCTTGAACCGGTCAGGTGTCACCGGTCTTCGGCCCGAACCTTCCGATGCCGGCTTCGCGGAACTTCTGGATGATGGCGTAGTGGAGTTCGCTCCTGACCGACAGGCCTTTCTCGACCTCCGCCACGACGCAACGCAGCTCGAATTCGAGCTGCGTTTCTCCGAAGGCCACTAAGTAAGCGGCGGGAGGAGGGGTCTGAACGATCTGCGGGTGCGCATTGGCTATGTCGGTCAGGATGTCGCGGACCCGATCCGGATCGGTCTCGTAGCTGACCCCGACCTTGACCACGATCCGGCCCAACCGGTTTGCGCGCGTCCAGTTCTTGACGACGCCGGTGATGAACTCGGAGTTCGGAATAATGACGCTCGCCCGGTCGAACGTCTCGATCTCGGTCGCGCGCACCCGCACGCGCCGGACCCAACCTTCTTCGCCTTTCACGACGATGGAGTCGCCGACCCGGATCGGCCGCTCGGTGAGCAGGATCAGCCCGGAAACGAAGTTCGACACGATTGACTGCAGGCCAAACCCGATACCCACCGAAAGAGCGCCGGCGATCAACGCGATCTTTTGCAGATCGAATCCGAGCCCGCTGAGCGCAAGCGCTATCGCGGTGATCGCGCCGACGTAGCCGAAGATGGTCACGATGGAGAGCTGCAGGCTTGGTTCGAGCCCGGTCCGCGGCAGCAGCTCCCGTTCGAGCCAACGCTGGATGATGCGCATGAGGACCAGAAGCAGCACCAGCACCAAGATGGCCGCCAGGATCGCCTGGAACGATACGCGGATCTCGCCGATCTTGAACCCGAACGGGATGTTGCGGACGGTGTCGAACAGATCGGCGGTCGACACCTCCCACGGGCCGATGATCAGCAGGAAAGACGTTGCGATCAGAATTACGCGGATCAGCGCGGACAGCAGTGCGCCGCTCAGCCCGAGGGTGCGCGGATCGATGCCGAGGCTTTCCGCCAGCATCTGCCCCTTCGGCGTCTGTTCATTGATCGAAGCGAACAGAGTTTGAGTGATGACGAGCAGCAGGAACAAGGCGCCGAACACCGCGGCGGCGACGATCACGCGCAGTGAGATAAACGCTGCGACGCCGGCATAGCCCGCCACGAGGGCTATGCCGATCAACACCGCCATCAGCAGCCCCAGAGGGTGAGCCCAGGATGCGGCTACGAGCGCTTCGCCGCGGTTCTTCTTGATGGTGCCCAGGCGGAGGACGAGGTGCACCAGGAACGCTGCCGTCGTCGCGGCGAACAAGGCATTGGTGGCGACGGTGATGACGAGTGGTGCGAACAGGGTTTTGTGAATGACTTGCAGGACGATCAGCACGCCGAGCGCACGCGAGGCCCAGAGCAGGTGATTGTAGAAGCACAGCGCGGTCTCATCGTCCTCTTGCACCAGCCGGCGGTGCGGGTGTTCGGGCGCAAGAAGCCCGCGCGCAACGCCATGGCCAAAAGCGGCCGCGGCCATGCCCGCGACAACCCCCTGAGCAATCTGTTCGAGACGAACCGTCAGCAGCCCGAACGTGGTCAGAGCCAGCAATGCGGCGAAGCCCGCGAGTGGCGTCCGGATCGCAAACCAGATGAAGACCCACAGCGCGGCCCATGCCTTGGCCGAACGGGTATTCGATGGTTCGCCGATCAGGCGTGGCAGCCACCATCGGGTCAACACAATCACGATTGCGATAATGACGACGATGATCAGGGCCGCTCCCGCCCAGCGGGGGCGGGTATGATGCTCGCTCCAGGCGTCGACCAGCGCCTCTATGCTGCGCAGCTCGATCGGCAGCGCGCGATAAACCTCGGTCCAGAACGACGGATCGAGTATGCTGGCGCTTCGCGCGAACAGCTCGTTGGCATACAGCGCGTGGCGCTTCTGGGCGACACGATCACCCAACTGGTCGGTCTTGACCGTGAGCACGCGGGCCTGTTTCAGCTCACCATCGATATCGTTGAATTCGTCCGTAAGCTCCTTGCGCTGGCCGGCAATCTCTGCGCTTTCGGCCGGCGCGTCCTTGGCCGGCGCGGGGCCGAGCTCTTTCAGCCGGTCCTCCGCTTCTTTGGCGCGCGGCTCGAGCCAGTCGATTTTTTTCCGCAGGATGTCGGTCGCCGAGTTGAGCTTGTCGCGAAAGCCGGCGAGGGTCTCGGCGGTGATGTCCTCGCTGTCGACCGCGGCCTCGATCTCGTCCAATGACTTCTTGAGCTCTTCAATCGAAGGCTCTTCGCCTGCCTCGGCCCAGGCCTTCCGCTCGAATCCGACGGTTGCGAGGAGGAGTGCGGCCGTCAATGTCCACAAGACAAACTGGCGCCAGAGCCCCGGCTGAATGCGTCCGATTGCCATGAGACTTCTCCTTTGGGGAGTGCGGTGTCATGCAGGGGTGACGAAATCAAGATGCTAGCCCGCCGCCCCGGTCATTGCCGCCGCGAGACGCGGAACTTCGCGCTACGCAGCGGTTCGTGTTCCGGTGCGCCCCCTTGCGGTGCTCAGGACGGGGGGCGGAACTGGAGGAATTTGCCATCCCGATAGTCGTAGAGCTTGCCAGTCTCCTGCATGCTCGGCAGGCACAGCGCGACAAGGCTGTCCGCGACCTTGTCCGCGGTTTCCAGCGTCATCGGATCCTCGCCCGGAAACGCCTGCGCGCGGATGCGGGTACGGATCGGGCCCGGCGTGAACAGATTGACGCGAACAGTGGTTGTTGCGGTTTCCGCCGCATAGGTGCGTGCCAGCGTTTCGAGCGCCGCCTTGGAGACGGCGTACGGTCCCCAATAGGCCAGCGCCAGCGCCGCCACGCCGGAAGAGATGAATACGGCGCGGCCGGCGTCGGAAAGCCTCAACAGCGGGTCCATGGCGCAAATCAGGCGCCAATTGGCGGTCACGTTGACCGCCATGACCTCGTCCCACGTCTTTGCGTCGACATGGCCGAGGGGGGACAGCGGCCCGAGAATGCCCGCATTTCCGAGCAGCACATCGAGCCGGCCGAAGCGCTCGCGCAAGACAAGTGCGAGGCGGTCAATCCCGGCGTAGTCCCTGAGGTCGAGCGGCACGAGGGTGGCCGAGCCGCCCGCGGCCTTGATCGCGTCGTCGAGCTCCTCGAGTCCGCCGACCGTGCGCGCGAGGGCGACGATGTGCGCGCCGGCCTTGGCCAGCGCGAGCGCAGCCGCGTAGCCGATTCCGCGCGAGGCGCCGGTGACGAGCGCGATGCGATCGGCGAGGGGAGGGGACATTTGCGCTCTCTCCTCAGTTGGACACGAGGTCACGCCTTGCGCAGTCCGCACAAGCGCGGCCGCACGCGAGAGCTGAACCCATAGTCCGCGGAGTCGAGAAATTCAAACGCTGACGATCGTGGATCGCGGCCGCGCGCCGGAGCGCCGCGCGTCAGCCCGCTTCGGCGAGCAGCGACAATTGTCGCGGCGACGCTTCCTGTCCGGTTTGGTCCGTGAGCGGGGTCGGATAGTCGCCGGTGAAGCAATGGTCGGTGAATTGCGGCCGCAGCGGATCGCGCTGCTCGTAACCCATGGCGCGATAAATCCCCTCGACCGACAGGAACGCGAGGGAGTCGGCGCCGATGAAGGTGCGCATGCCTTCGAGATCGTGGGTCGCCGCCAGCAGCTTGTCGCGCTCCGGCGTGTCGATGCCGTAATAGTCGGAATGGGTGATCGGCGGCGAGGCGATGCGGAAATGTACCTCGGTGGCGCCGGCGTCGCGCATCATCTGCACGATCTTCACCGAAGTGGTGCCGCGGACGATGGAGTCGTCGATGAGCACGATCCGCTTGCCATTGACGACTGCACGATTGGCGCTGTGCTTGAGCCGCACGCCGAGTTGGCGGATCTGCTGGCTGGGCTCGATGAATGTGCGCCCGATATAGTGATTGCGAATGATGCCGAGCTCATAGGGAATGCCCGACTCCTGGGCGTATCCGATCGCCGCCGGAACGCCGGAATCGGGGACCGGGATCACCACGTCGGCGGTTGCCGGCGCCTCGCGGGCAAGCTGTGCACCCATGGTCTTGCGCACGTCGTACACGTTGCGGCCGCCAACGACCGAATCCGGGCGCGCGAAATAGATGTATTCGAAGATGCAGGGCCGCGCCGCCATCGGCGGGAACGGCTTGTGCGAGTGCATGCCGTCTTCGTCGAATACGACCACCTCGCCGTTCTCAACGTCGCGGACATATTTCGCGCCGATGATGTCGAGTGCGCAGGTCTCCGAGGCAAGAATCGGCTGCCCGTCGAGCTTGCCGATCACCAGCGGACGGATGCCGAGCGGGTCGCGCGCGCCGACGAGCTTCTTGTTGGTGAGGCCGACAAACGCATAGGCGCCTTCGAGCTGGCGCAGCCCCTCGATGAAACGGTCGATGAAGCGATTGCGCTTGGCGCTCGCGACGAGATGCAGGATCACCTCGGTGTCAGAGGTCGACTGCATGATGGCGCCGTCGCGCACCAACTGACGCCGCAAGGTCAGGCCGTTGGTCAGATTGCCGTTGTGGCCGATCGCCAAGCCGCCGCCATCGAGCTCGGCGAACAGCGGCTGCACATTGCGCAGGATGGTTTCGCCGGTGGTGGAATAGCGCACGTGGCCCATTGCCGACATGCCGGGCAAACGCTCGATCACCTCCCGGCGCGAGAAGTTGTCGCCCACCAGGCCCAAGCGCCGCTCGGAATGGAACCGTTTGCCGTCGAAGGAGACGATGCCCGCCGCCTCTTGGCCGCGATGCTGGAGGGCATGCAGGCCGAGTGCGGTGATGGCAGCCGCGTCCGGATGCCCAAAGATGCCGAAGACGCCGCATTCTTCCCGCAGCCGGTCGCCGTCCAACTCGGATGCGCCCCAGTTCGACGCTTCACGATCGGCCGAGGTCGGGGTCGTCCGACCGCGGCCGAGATCGAGCCCGGCGTCGCTAGGAGTGTCCGTCATCTTGCCCATCTCCTGGTTGAATTCCCGGCTCGATCACCGCGGCGAAGCCTTGCCGCGGAGCAACTGCTGCATGCCGGACCGGTCGTTGGCTCCGTACCCGGCGGCCTCGCCGGGGGCGTCGAGGCCCGAGCGCTGGCCCGGCGTCGGCTCCTCTTCTTCCGGCTTAGGCTTCTTCAACCGTTTCAAGATGGTGCTCTCGGGGTCATCCGGCAACATCGACATCAGCCAATCGCCGGTTCCCTGCAGCACGACCCGCGACTTGGCGCTGCGGACCCAGTCCGGCTGGCTCCGATCGGGCACCAGCCACGCGAAGAACAGGAAGGCCACGACCACGATGACCAGCCCGCGCGCCAAGCCGAACAGGAAGCCCAGGGTGCGGTCGAGGGCGCCGATGCGGCTGTCCAGAACCATGTCGGAGAACCGCACGGTGATAATGGACACGATCAGGAGGGTGCCCAGGAACGTTCCGCCGACCACCACCGCCGCGGCAACGATGTCGTTGTTGAAATAGGTCTTCGCGAACGGCAGCAGCTTCGCATAGCTGTACAGCGTCACTCCCGCGGCGATCACCCAGGCGGCGATCGACAGCACTTCGCGCATGAAGCCGCGGATCATGGCCAGCAGGGCGGAGATCAGCATGACGCCGATCAGGATAATGTCGAGGAGAGTGATGGGCATGGTTGAGTTCGGATTCTCTGACACGTCCAGGACGGCGCCGGTCGAATCGGCAAGTCGATCTATACTAACCTTCGCGCGCCTCGCTTTGCCGGCAAGCCCTTGCCGAAGAATCGCCCCAACTTATCAAGATTCCTGCCGTTATTCGCCTGCCGGCCCGTCCGCACGCAAGTTGCCAGGCGCGGCCCGCAGTTCGGCCGCTGTATAGCCGGATGGGGGCGGCCCGTCACCCGTCTTGTGATCGTCTTGATCCCCGCCGGGGGTGGTGCCGGGGCCGGCCGGTGGACTGCCGTTTCCCCGTCGAGGACTTTCGGGTTTCTCTATTTGATGTGTGCCCGCAAGCGTTGCGTCCTCATCCGGCATCTGCCTTCCGCCCTCTCGCGTCTGTCGCAGGCGTTCTATCGTCGCTCTTCTCACGTCGGCCGTCGCTCGGCTGCCGTCTGTCGTGCGTTTTCCCTTGCGCGGCGATGTCTGCGACCAAGCTCGCCAGGCTGCCGACAGACTGGAGCGACAGTCCGGCCTCGCCCGTCCCTTCCGCGCGCCCGGCGTCGGGAAGAATGGCGCGGGCAAAGCCGAGCTTCTGCGCTTCCTTGAGCCGCGATGCCGTCTGCGCCACCGGCCGCACCGCGCCCGAGAGCGAGATTTCGCCGAAATAGACTGCATCGGCTGGCAGTGACGAGCCGGCGAGCGAAGAAACGAGCGCCGCCGCGGCCGCGAGGTCGGCCGCCGGCTCCTGGATACGCAGGCCGCCCGCGACATTGAGGTAGACATCATGACCGGAGAGCCGCACGCCGCAGTGAGCCTCAAGCACGGCAAGCACCATCGACAGGCGGTTCTGATCCCACCCGTTCACCGCGCGCCGCGGTGTACCGAGCGAGGAGGGGGCGACCAGTGCCTGAATTTCCACCAGCAAAGGGCGGCTTCCTTCGATCCCCGCAAAGACCGCGGTCCCGGGCGAACCGAGATCGCGCTCGGAGAGAAAGAGTTCGGACGGGTTGGCAATTTCGCGCAATCCGCCGCCGGTCATCTCGAACACGCCGATCTCGTCAGTCGGACCGAATCGGTTCTTGGCCGCGCGCAGGATGCGGAACTGCTGCGAGCCCTCGCCTTCGAACGACAGCACTGCGTCGACCATGTGCTCGACCACGCGCGGCCCGGCGATCTGGCCGTCCTTGGTGACGTGACCGACCAAGATGATGGCCGTGCCCGAGCGCTTGGCAAAACGAATGAGCGCCTGCGCGCTTGCGCGTACCTGGGTGACGGTGCCAGGAGCGGATTCGACCAAGTCCGTCCACATGGTCTGGATCGAATCGATGATGACCAGACGCGGCGTTTCGCCTTCGCCAAGCGTCGCCACGATGTCCTCGATCGAGGTCTCGGCGGCAAGCTCGACCTGAGCGCCCGCAAGGCCGAGCCGCTCGGCGCGAAGCCGCACCTGCGCCACCGCCTCTTCGCCGGAAATATAGACCGCACGCTGCTTGGCGCGGGCCAGCGTCGCTGCCACCTGGATCAGCAGCGTCGATTTGCCGATCCCGGGATCGCCGCCGAGGAGCAGCACGGAGCCGCGCACGAAGCCGCCGCCGGTGACGCGGTCGAACTCGGCGATCCCCGAGGCGAGCCGGGGGGCGTCATGGGTCGCGCCCGCGAGCGCCTCGAGCGCGAATGCGCGCCCCTTGCGTGGCGCGCGGCCGGGCATTTGCGGGCGCGCACTGGCCGCGTTTTCCTCGGCGATGGTGTTCCATTCACCGCAGGCGTCGCACTTGCCTTGCCAGCGACCGTAGACCGCGCCGCAGTTCTGGCAGATGAAACTCGCTTCGCGACGGGCCATCGTTCGGATTACCGCTAATTTCCTGCCGGTGTTCCGGCTGCTGCGCGGTGCGAAGCGCATGCAGACGGTGGATTACGTCTGCGGCGGCTCGACCACGTCGCAACGAGGACAAGTCATCGGCCTCATCGGATTGCGTACACGTTGTGCCGTGCCGACTCAGAGTCACGCGCCCTTGTATACGCGATGATAGCGCCGCCCGAGATTGGTGAGCAGCTCGTAGCCGATGGTGCCCATCGCAGCGGCGAGATCATCGATGCTCATGCCATCGCCGATCAGGGTGGCAAGGTCGCCGCGACGCACGGTGCCCTCGGGCAGAGACGTTACGTCGACGGCGAAGAGATCCATCGACACGCGGCCGGCGACAGGGCAGCGCCGGCCGGCCACGACGACCTCGGCTGCGGACTTGCCCTTGGAGGCACTTGCCGACCGCAGGAAGCCGTCCGCATACCCAACCGCCACCACTGCAATGCGGCTCTGCCGGCCGGCGGTAAAGGTGGCGCCATAGCCTACGGTCTCGCCCTTGCCGATCGTGCGCACCTGGATGATCCGGCCCTTGAGCTCGACCGCCGGACGCATGGGGTTCTTGCGCCCTGGGGTCGGGTTGACACCGTAGAGCGCCACTCCCGGACGAACCAGGTCGCAATACACGGTGCCGCCGAGGAATATTCCGGAAGAATTGGCGAGCGAGGACGCAAGCCCGCGATAGAGAATGCGAATTTCGCGAAACTGCCGGATCTGCTGGTCGTTCATCGGGTGGTCAGGGACGTCTGCGCACGCGAGATGGCTCATCAGCAGCGTGAAGCCATGGCTTTCGGATTGGAGGCGGGGCGCGATGGCGACCGCTTCGTCCATCGTGAGCCCGAGCCGGTTCATGCCGGTGTCGATGTGGAGCGCGGCGCCCCCGCGCCAGTTGTTAATGGCGACGAACGCATCCCATTCGGCAAGCTCGGTGGTGCTGTTGATGACCGGCTGTAAGTAGTCGTTGGCGAAGGCCTGCGCCGAACCCGGCATGATCCCGCTGAGCACGTAGATCGTCGCCTCGGGCGCCAGTGCCCGCACCCGCCGTCCTTCGCCGACGTCGGTGACAAAGAAGGTCCTGCACCCGGCTCTCGACAGTGTCTGCGTGACCGGTTCGAGCCCGCAGCCGTAGCCGTCGCCTTTGACGACGGCGGCGCATTCGACCGGCACGGTGGTGCTGGCGAGCATCCTCCAATTGGCCTCGATGGCGGCAAGGTCGATGGTGAGAAGACCACCCGCTTCCGTCGGGTCGGTAGCGTCGGCCGCCGCGTTGGCGGTACGCAGGTCGGGTTCGTGGACGGTCATGATCGAGACTTATGGCGGGGCTGTGCCCGCCCGTCTAGTGTTGGCGAGCAGCCAAGAGCGCCAACCGCACGCCGTCGCCGTTGGGGCCGGCGGTCGCGGCGCATCGCGAGGCGCGGGGTCGCGCGCTCCGGCCTTACGCTCACACTGGTTCAGGCATCTGATCGTCGCGCGCGAGGTTATCGAAGCGCGTGACGGCCGCGTCGAATTGGACATTGACGGTGCCGGTCGGGCCGTGGCGTTGCTTGCCGATGATGATCTCGGCTTTGCCGTGCACGGCGGCCATCTCCACCTGCCACTTGGTATATTCGTCGGTGCCGGGTCGGGGCTCCTTGTTGCTGAGGTAATACTCCTCGCGAAACACGAACATCACCACGTCGGCATCCTGCTCGATCGAGCCCGACTCGCGCAGATCGGAAAGCTGCGGGCGTTTGTCGTCCCGGTTCTCGACCTGCCGCGACAATTGCGAGAGCGCCATGATCGGCACGTTGAGTTCCTTGGCGAGCGCCTTGAGGTTCGTGGTGATCTCGGTCACCTCCTGCACGCGGTTCTCCTGCGAGCGCCGGCTCGAACCCTGCAGCAACTGGATATAGTCGATGACCACCAGATCGAGACCCTTCTGGCGCTTGAGCCGCCGCGCCCGGGCGGCAAGCTGCGCAACTGTCAGTCCACCGGTCTCGTCGATGAAGAACGGCAGGTGCTGGAGCTCGACCGCAACGTCCTTGATTTTCTCGAAATCGCGCTCGTTGATGCCGCCGCGCCTGATCGTGCTGGACGGAATGCCGCTCTGCTCGGCGATAATGCGCGTGGCCAGCTGTTCGGCCGACATTTCGACCGAGAAGAAGCCGACGATGCCTCCGTTCACCGTGTCGATGTGTCCATCGGCACGTACCTCGCCGCGCCAAGCGCGGGCGACGTTGTAGGCGATATTGGTCGCGAGCGCGGTCTTGCCCATGCCGGGGCGGCCGGCGACGATAATCAGGTCTGAGGCCTGCAGACCGCCCATCTTGTTGTCGAGGTCCTTGAGGCCGCTTGCCAGGCCGGAGAGCCTTCCCTCGCGCTGGTAGGCGCGTGCCGCCATGTCGACCGCGGTGGTAAGCGCCGTTTCGAACCGTTGAAAGCCCCCGCCATAGCGCCCGATCTCCGCGAGCTCATAAAGCCGACGCTCGGCATCCTCGATCTGGTCGCGCGGCGCGAAATCGACCGGCGCGTCGAAGGCGACGTTGACCATATCTTCGCCGATGGTGATCAGCTCGCGCCGGGTCGCGAGGTCGTAGATTGTGCGCCCATAGTCCACCGCATTGATGATGGTCGTGGCTTCGGCTGCCAGACGGGCGAGGTACTGAGCGAGCGTCAGCCCGGCAATGTCGATCTCGGCGGGCAGGAACGTCTTCAAGGTCACCGGCGAGGCCAGCTTGCCGGTGCGAATGAGGCTCCGGGCGATGTCGTAGATCTGCTGGTGGATTGGCTCGAAGAAATGCGGGGGCTCGAGAAAATCACTTACGCGATAAAGTGCCTCGTTGTTGACGAGGATGGCACCCAGAAGCGCCTGTTCCGCTTCAATGTTGTGCGGTGCGGCGCGATAGGGCGGCGCCGGCTCGCCCGGTTGCTTGCGCGCGGTCGAATCGAGGGGTGCCATGATGTCGGAGCGAATCGCTTTCCAATCTGTCGGAAGAGTGGCGCACTTACACCCCTCGCCATTTCAGCGCGACCGTTCATTGCTGCTTTCCCCGTTACCCACCGGACGAAATAACTGTCGAAATGGACTTGCGCCGCCCTTGACCATCTAAATGCACTCTTGCGGCGCATGACCATCAAGCGCTGGTAGAGGAGGACGCCTCATTCTCCAGCGAGCCGCAGTGCCGGGCGGCTGAAGTCTTTCAGCAAAGCAACGTGGCTGCCAGCAAAGCAACGTCGCTGCGTTGCACGAGTTGCGGAGGTTGTTGTGTTCCCGCCGGAAACATCACCGAGGCGGCCAGATGCCCGCCGGCGTGGCAGCAGCAGGTGCCAGCGCGGCGGGGTTTTGTCTATTCGGCGGCTTCGGCGAGCTTCGTCGCTGAATGAACGTTGCGCACTCTGGCGTACATGTAGTCTCTTGTGAGCGGGACGGCATCGATGTTCTTGATCAGCTGGATCTGGAACACCACGAGTCCGTAGTACCTGAAGGACGCTTCGAACCCGGCAAGATAGTATTCCCACATCCGGATGAAACGTTCGAAATTGCCAAACCGCGTTCGCAAGCTCGGTGTTTCCTCGAACAGCCTGACAACCTCGTTACGATTGGCCAGAAAATTGTTGCGCCAGGCGCGCAACGTGTCCGCGTAGTGGATGCGCAGCACTTCGACGTCGCTGACAATCAAGCCCGACCGTTCGATGACGGGTGCAAGCTCCGACAAAGCCGGCGTGTAGCCGCCGGGAAAGATGTAGCGCCACACCCAAGCATTGGTATCCGCCGGGCCGTCCCAGCGTCCGACCGTGTGGAGCAACATCACGCCGTCGTCTGTCAACAGGTCTCGGCATTTCCGAAAAAACGTCTCGTAGTTCCGCCTGCCCACGTGCTCAAACATGCCGATGGAGACGATACGGTCGAACTTTTCCGAGACGTGCCGATAATCCTGAACGCGGAATTCGCACGCGGCCGCCTCCGCCGCGGCGCGGTGCTGCGCGATCCGCACCTGTTCGTCGGACAGATTGATGCCGACCACCGAAACCTTGGCGTCGCGCGCGAGATGGAGCCCCAGGCCGCCCCATCCGCTTCCGATGTCGAGGACCCTGAGGCCGGGCTTGAGCAGCAGCTTGCCCGCAAGGTGCCGCTTTTTGGCGAGCTGTGCCTGATCGAGGGAAGCGTCGCCGTTCTCGAAATACGCGCAGGAGTACTGCAGATCGGAATCCAGGAACAATCGATAGAGGCGATAGTCGATGTTGTAGTGATGAACCGCGTTGCGCCGCGCCCGCCACAAGTTGTTGTGTTGAAAAATCGCGCGCGTGAGCGAGCGCAAAGCCCGCAGGCTCTTGCTCCATACGCTCGTCTGGGCTCGGCTGAGGTTCTTGATGGCAAGATCCAGAAAATCGGCGATCGAGCCCTGCTCGATGACGATGTCGCCATCCACGTAGAGTTCGCCGAATCTCAGCTCTGGGTCGATCAGGACCGCGCGCTCGGCCGCCTGCGTCGCGAAGCGTATCGCCACCGGCGGGCCGGCCCCGTCGCCGCAGGCAAAGGTCGTTCGTCCCGCGGTCGTGACCCTAAGATTCCCGACCCGGACCAACTTTTCGAATACCGCTCGAAGCAACCGATCCACCGGCCGCCTCCTACCTCCTTCGCCGGCCTTGGCCACGCCACGCGCGTGACACAATTGGCGTTCACCGGCGTCGGCGCGAACCAGACCAGCTGCGGTCGAAGGCGACCGGCAGCCTGCCCGACACCGGCAATTAGAACAAAGTCCTTCCGCGACGGCAACTCGATTGAGCTGCAATCCGGGGGAATAGGGCAGCGAGCAGGGTCAATCCTTTTTTGGCCAAAGATTCACAGCAGATCATGGTGGCCGGCGCAGAAGCCGGCAGCGACGGAGGGGTAGCCGTGCCAAGGGTCAGTCAGGTCTTGCCGTGGATGGTTGCTGCAACCCTCTCGTTCGCAGCGCTCCCGGCGCAGGCGCAATCGAACCTCGATGCCGGCAAGTCCGCGGCGCAGATCTTCTCCGCGACCTGCAATGCCTGCCACCGCAGTCCCCGGGAACTCAAGCAATCAAGCGCAGGATTTCTTCGGGAACATTATACCACCGGCCCGCGGGAAGCCGCAGCGATGGCCGCATATCTTGCCTCCGTGGGTAGTGACCCGCGGGCAGTCCAGCAGCGCCGGCCACCAACTTTGGGGGCAGGGCAGGCAGCGAGCCCGACCGAGAGTGGCGCCCGGGGCGCCGAACAGGGCAAGCCAACGGAAACCCAGGCCGCGCTGCCGGCGACGCCTGGACGGCGTGCGCCTGGAGCGACGGATCCGGCCCAATCGGGCGGGATGAAGCCACGCCGCCCATCCGACAGCGTGGAAACGGGCAGGCTTCCGGTCGCCGAAGGGGACAGCGGCGCGGAGGCCGCACCTCCGCAGACCGCGACCACCGCCCCAGCGCGGTCACATGCCGTCGAAGAATTCGAGGAGTAGCGCCGGACCTCCCGGCGCCTCGCGAATCGAATTTCGGTCTCGCTGCAGTGCGGCGCCCCGAAACACCGCCATCCTGAAGCCAGCTATTTCTCCGACTCGCCTTCGGCAGCGTCTGCATCGGCGCCGGCTTCCTGCGTGCGGCGGGCTTCCGCCGCCTCGGGCTCGAAGAAGGCTTCCGCGGCGGCGGCGGCTTCCTCGGCGGCTTGTTCTGCTTCATCGCGGGGAATCGTGACGTCCTCGCCGCGCGCGATCCGCGCCGCCTCGTCGGCGTTGCGCGCGACCGCGATGTTGATCGTCACCTCGATTTCGGGATGAAGCGAGATCGGTACCTTGTGCAATCCGATGGTCTTGATGGGCGTGTTGAGTGCGATCTGAGCACGGGTGATCGCAAACCCCTGTCCGCTCACCAGGTCGGCGAGATCGCGCGGCGAGACCGAGCCGTAGAGCTGGCCGCCTTCCGCAGCCTGGCGAAGCACGGAGAAGTTCTGACCGTCGAGTTTCTGGCCTACCTTTTCCGCCTCACCCTTCTGCTCGAGGTTACGCGCTTCAAGATCGACCTTCATATTCTCGAAGCGGGATCGGTTCTCCTCGGTCGCACGCAATGCTTTGCCCTTGGGCAAGAGAAAGTTGCGCGCAAAGCCGTCCTTGACTCGTACGACGTCGCCCATTTGGCCGAGCTTGCCGACGCGTTCCAACAGGATCACTTCCATTTTCGTCTCTCCATCTGTTCGATCATTGGATACATCAGGTCCGCAAACTCGGCGGTCCCCGTTTACTTGCGACGCGGCTGCGAATGTTGAGGATGGATTCGGCGAGGCCTAGAAGCGCCACCGCCAGAACCGGCCAGCCGAACACGGCGGCGACAGCATAAAGGCCGGTGAGCATGACGATCCGGGCCCTCATCCCGCGCGTGATCGCATGCAGGACCGCAAAGCCGAGGATCGCAAACGCCATGAGCAGACTTGCCGCGAACACGCCGGACAGCACGCCGGCGAGGTCGGGCAGGAACGAGCCCGCGATCGCGGCAGCGAGCAGTGCCGAGCTGGATGGGGGCAACGCCAAGGCTGCCAGATCGGGCCATGGTCGCTTCAGGCGGCCGGAGATCTTCACCACACGTGCGGCAAGCCAGAGATTGAACACGCTGGTGATCGTGGAGAAGATGGCGGCAGCGGGCGGAACCGCAACGACCAGCACATCGATCAGCGCCTGATCGCGCAGAATGCGCTCGTAGGTCTTGCGCAAAGCGGCCTGGAGGCTTTCCTGGTCCATGCCGAAATTGGGGACGGCGGCGGCAACGATCAGGGTCCCGATCACCGCCGCCCACAACACCAGCCGACCGACCGGATACCATTCGAGCACGTCGCCGCCGCCGTTCGTCGCCGGTCGCGCGAGCATCGCCAGATAGCCGAGCCACCAAGCTCCGAACGCGATCACGGGCACGGCGATGAGGAAGACGCCGGAGAGGACTCCGACGACCGCGGTAGCCGAGGCCGCCGCGATCAGCCCAGCCAGGTGGCTCCAGCCGAGCGCGGCGATCATGATAGGCAACGGCGCGAGATAGAAGAGGAAGACCGCCGCGAGCGATCCCGAGACGACGGAAGCAAACAGGAGCGCCGCCGCCGCGCCAGCTCCAAGTCCGACCAAGACGATCTGGATCATCTCAAGCTGTCCCGCTTCATCAGCGGTTAGAGACGGAACAGGCCCGTCCCAACCATTTCATCGCGAACGACGGAGAACAGAGGACGGAAAGTGCCTCTGAGTGTCGTCCGTCTTCGTCTGAGGTCCGTTACCGGATCACATAGGGCAGCAAGCCGAGGAAGCGAGCGCGCTTGATGGCGCGCGCGAGTTCCCGCTGCTTCTTGGCGGAGACCGCAGTGATGCGGCTCGGCACGATCTTGCCGCGTTCGGAGACGTAGCGCTGCAGAAGCCGCACATCCTTATAGTCGATCTTGGGTGCATTGGCCCCCGAGAACGGACAGGTCTTTCGGCGGCGAAAGAACGGGCGGCGCGTCTGTGTCGAAGAAAATGCCATGACCATCACCCCTCGTTTCCGGCGGGAGGAGCTTCGTCAGCCCCGTCGCGGGGAGGACGGCTGTCGCGGTCACGGCGGTGCTCGCCGCGATCCCGATCCCGATCGCGGAAACTGCCGCGGTCGCGATCACGGAAACCGAATCCGCGATCGTCACGCTCACGGTCGCGATCGACCTTGCGCATCATCGCGGATGGACCTTCCTCGTGCTCGTCCACACGTACGGTGATGTAGCGCAGCACGTCCTCGCTGAGCCGTTCCTGGCGCTCAACCTCGTTGAGAGCCGCCGACGGTGCGTCGACGTTGAAAAGTGTGAAATGCGCCTTGCGGTTCTTCCGCAGACGATAGGAGAGGGACTTCACGCCCCATTGCTCGGTCTTGACGACCTTGCCTCCCATTTGCTCGAAAATGCCGGTGAATTGGGCGGTAAGTTCTTCGACCTGCTGCGCGCTGGCATCCTGGCGCGTCAGGAAGACGTGTTCATAGAGGGGCATCGATATGCCTTTCCCTGTGTCATGCTCCCCCGGCGCGAAGCCCTTCGAACCCTTTCGGGAAAGGCTCGAATGCTCAGAAGGCGGGAACACGGGACGCCGGACCATCAGGCCCTGCCGCATGGGTGGTTACCCATGCGACCGTCCGTTCAGCTCCCGGCCGGGATCGAGCGGAAACGCGGGTTATAGGGTCTTTCGACTAAAAGGCAAGCCGCAGACCGCGCCGGCCCACACCGAGCCCAGCTCGGCTTGACAGCGCGGATAGCGGGGTGTCTTAGGGCCCGTTCTCATCAAGGGACGGGCATGTCGCTCGCTTTCATTTTTCCCGGCCAAGGCAGTCAAACGGTCGGCATGGGCAGGGGCCTTGCCGATGCCTTCCCGGCGGCGCGCCTGGTGTTCGAAGAGGTCGATGAGGCCCTCGGCGAGGCGCTCACCAAGGTCATCTGGGAAGGGCCGGCCGAGACCCTTATGCTGACGGAGAATGCTCAGCCCGGGCTGATGGCGGTATCGCTCGCGGCCATGCGGGTGCTCGAAACCGAGGCCGGCGTCGATCTCGCGCGCGACGCGCGGTTCGTCGCCGGTCATTCGCTCGGAGAGTATTCGGCGCTCGCGGCGGCGGGTGCCCTCGGCATCGGCGACACTGCCCGGCTGCTTCGCATTCGCGGTCGTGCCATGCAGAAGGCGGTGCCGGTTGGCACTGGCGCCATGGCCGCGCTCCTCGGCCTCGACTTCGAACAGGCTGTCACCGTGGCGGGCGAGGCCGCCGAAGATCAGGTGTGCCAGGCCGCAAACGACAATGGCGGCGGACAGGTGGTCGTCTCGGGCGACAAGGCCGCGGTCGAGCGCGCGGTCGAGATCGCCAAAGGAAAGGGTGCGCGGCGCGCGATGATGCTGCCCGTGTCCGCCCCGTTCCACTGCAGCCTGATGCAACCTGCGGCCGACGCCATGGCGGCGGCGCTGGCCGGGGTCACAGTGAAGTCGCCGGTGGTGCCGGTCGTCGCCAATGTGCTGGCCAAGCCGATCCGCGATCCCGCCGACATCGTCGGCGCGCTTGTTGCACAAGTTACCGGGACGGTACGCTGGCGCGACTCGATCAGCTTCATGGCGGATGCGGGAGTAACCCGATTCTGTGAGGTTGGCGCCGGCAAGGTCTTGAGCGGACTCGTCAAACGCATAGCCGAAGGCGCAATCGGTGTTTCGGTCGGTACGCCGGATGACGTGACGGCGTTTAAGACGCCGCGCCCCTAGCGCCCTGTTCCGGCGCGCCTCTCGATGAGGAAAGCCGGGATCGGGCGCGTGTAACCGATGATATGCTCGCGATCGCTGACCCGATCACGAGCGCACGTACGATAACCTGACAGGGGCAGCACATATGACCGGACGGCCATTCCCGTGTTTCTCGGGCCGCGACAGACGAGTCTCAACGAAGGAACGCGATCAATGTTCGATCTGACCGGCAAGACCGCGCTCATCACCGGAGCGACCGGTGGGATCGGGAACGCGATCGCGCGGGCACTTCATCATCAAGGCGCGACTGTCGCGATTTCCGGCACACGACGAGAGGTGCTCGACCAGTTCGCGGGCGAGCTCAAGGACCGCGTCCACGTGCTGCCGTGCAACCTTGCTGACAAGGACGAGGTCGAGGGGCTGGTCCCGAACTCCGAGGAGGCCATGGGCCAACTCGACATTCTGGTGGCCAATGCCGGCATCACGAAGGATAATCTGCTGGTCCAGTTACGGGACGAGGACTGGGACCAGGTGGTCGCGGTCAATCTGACCGCCACTTTCCGCCTTGCGCGTGCGGCCCTGCGGGGGATGATGCGGCGCCGCTTCGGCCGAATCATCGGCATCGCGTCCGTGGTCGGCGTCACCGGCAATGCCGGGCAAGGCAACTATACCGCGACGAAGGCTGGCATGATCGGCATGATCAAATCGATCGCCGCTGAATATGCCAAACGTGGGGTAACGGCGAACTCGATCGCGCCCGGCTTCATTGCCACGGCGATGACCGACAAGCTCAATGACAAGCAGCGGGACGCGATTCTCGCCCGCGTGCCGGCGGGGAGGCTGGGCGCCGGGGCGGACGTGGCTGCTGCGGCGGTATTTCTCGCATCGGACGAGGCTGGTTACGTCACCGGTCAGACGCTTCACGTCAATGGCGGGATGGCGATGATTTGAGGGTCTTTCCGGGGAGCCCAGCAAGCCGCCCGATGCGGCGTAGCTGCGCTGGTCAAGGCTTTTGAAGTATGATAACCGGACTCCGGTTTGGCTGGGGCGGCACAACGGTTCCAATCATCACAGGGGGGTCCGCTCGCGACCCGATGATCCGACGCCGGGTACCCACGCAAGCCCATACGTAATGGCTCGGGGGCGCTGACCGATCGAGCCCAATTCAAAGGACACGAGGTTGCAGCGATGAGTGACATTGGCGAGCGGGTGAAAAAGATCGTCGTGGAGCATTTGGGCGTCGAGGCCGAAAAGGTGACCGAGAACGCAAGCTTCATCGATGATCTCGGTGCCGACAGTCTCGACACGGTCGAACTCGTCATGGCATTCGAGGAAGAATTCGGATGCGAGATCCCCGACGACGCCGCCGAGACCATTTTGACGGTCGGCGATGCCATCAAGTTCCTTGAGAAGAACGCAAAAAGCTGACGACCGCCATCCGGGCGGAACTGGCGGCTTGTGCGATCACCCTTCGCCTTGGCGTCCCACAGCGTCGCCGACGTATGATGTCGGCGACGTGGCCGCGCTGTCGGGTACAGACCGGGCGGTCGCGGGCGGATCGGTTTTCGCCGACGTAAGCGGTACCATGGCCAACCGAGGCAAGTCGGTGTTGGTGCACGCGTGCTCGCTCCAGGAATCACAACTCGTCGCAAAACCGGCTTCCACTTTTGCTGAACGCGCTCTATGGAGTCGCAGATGAGACGCGTCGTCGTCACAGGGCTTGGCATGGTGACGCCGCTCGCTTGCGGCGTCGAGCCGACCTGGCGACGGCTGATCAATGGCGACAGCGGGGCACGGCGCATCGAGACGTTCGACGTCTCCGATCTGCCGGCCAAGATCGCCTGCCAGGTTCCGCGCGGCGACGGTTCGAGCGACAGCTTCAACCCCGACCAGTGGATGGAGCCGAAGGAACAGCGCAAGGTCGATGACTTCATCATCTTTGCGGTCGCCGCTGCCCAGCAGGCGCTCGCCGATGCCGGCTGGAAGCCTGTCACCCACGAGGATCAGATCAGTACCGGGGTCATGATCGGGTCCGGGATCGGTGGTCTCACCGGCATCGCCGAGACTGCTATCGTGCTGAAAGAGCGGGGGCCGCGCCGAGTCTCGCCATTCTTCATTCCCGGTCGCCTGATCAATCTGGCATCGGGATACGTGTCGATTGCGCACGGCCTGAAGGGACCCAATCATGCCGTCGTGACGGCGTGTTCGACCGGCGCCCATGCCATTGGAGATGCCGCGCGACTCGTGGCCCTTGGCGACGCCGAGGTCATGGTGGCGGGCGGGGCCGAGTCGCCGATCTCGCGGATCGGCATGGCTGGATTTGTTGCCTGCCGCGCGCTGTCGACGTCATTCAATGACACACCGGAGCGCGCATCACGCCCCTACGACCGAGATCGCGACGGCTTCGTCATGGGCGAAGGCGCTGGCATCGTCGTGCTCGAAACCTATGAGCACGCCAAGAGCCGTGGAGCCAAGATCTATGCCGAGATCATCGGCTATGGTCTCTCGGGAGACGCCTATCACATCACCGCACCCGCAGAGAACGGCGACGGCGCGTTGCGTTGCATGAACGCAGCGATCAAGCGCGCAGGCATCTCGGCGGCGGAGATCGACTATATCAATGCCCATGGCACCTCGACGCCACTGGGTGACGAGATTGAGCTTGGCGCGGTGCATCGTCTGGTCGGCAACGCCGCGGCGCGTATGTGCATGTCCTCGACCAAATCGTCGATCGGGCACCTCCTGGGCGCAGCGGGAGCAGTCGAAGCCATTTTCTCGATCCTTGCCATGCGCGACGGCGTCGCGCCGCCAACGATCAATCTGGACAACCCTTCAGTCGAGACGGCGATGGACCTCGTGCCGCATCGCTCGAAACAGCGTGACATCGACGTGGTTCTTTCCAATTCTTTCGGGTTCGGCGGAACGAATGCGTCGCTGGTATTTCGCCGCGTCGCGCATTAGCGCGCGCGGCCGCCGCGCAAGGTGGCGAATAAGGCGCTGCCTTGCCGCATCCGCATTTTGGATCTGTTCAATTGTTGGCTGAGCACATTAACGCAGCCGCGATCGGAGAATGTGCAGCATCGGCGGTTCCTACCTTTGGCCATATTCGCGCGTAATGTGGGCGGTTCAATCGGCCGATTCCGGTGGGACGCGATCGCAGACCGGCACACCCGGGTATTGCCCTCCTGCGGCGGGCGCGCGGGTCGATTGCCAGATGGGATGCGGTTGGTGGCGGCTATGGTCAGCGTGGGCGTTGAAGTGGGGGCTTGGCGGTGAATTCGGACAGCACACCGCCTGCGCGTGATCGCGGCGATCAGGCCCAATCCGACACCTCGCCGGTCGCGCCCGGGCAAGCACCTGCGGCCTCGGCGCTCCCTTCGTCCAGTGGGTCCGGCGGGGCGGGCGGGCTGCCACCAGTGTCGAGCGGACCTGCTCCGGACCGTCCCGACGCGCCTTATGGGCGCCACCGAGTTGCGAGCGGGCTGCCGCCGCAGCCACCGCCGTCAGGGTTAACCAAGGGTGAAATCCGGCCCGATCATCCCCCGGCAATGGCTGGCCTGCGTCTCCGACCCCTTGCATCGGCGCCCGCGCCGGCGGCCGATGCGCTGCCGGCAGCAGCGCAGGTGAAAGGCGCGCAATATGTCCAGGCGGCGCCAGGGAGCGCGGCGGCGACGCCGGATTTGCCGGTGGCGGAGGGGCAGAGGTCGGGTAAGATGACGCCGGCTTCGGTCGCGCCGAGCCCGTCGATGCCGAACCCGGTCACTCCGCAACAAGCGGGGCCCGCGCGCGTGGTACTAGGCGAGCCGGAACCACCCATATCCGGTCGCCCGGATGGATTTGCAACGTCAGTCATGGAGCCGAAACGCATCACCCCGCGCAGCCCCCGCGCCGCTCTCGAGCCCGATCAGGTGCCGATGCCAACGCGTCCTTCGCGGCGCGCGCGCAATCCGTTCGTGATCGTAGGCAATGCCATTATCACCGTACTGGTGCTTGTTCTCATCGTCGTGGGAGGCGCGCTCGTCGTCGGGAAAGGCCACTTCGAGGCGCCCGGTCCGCTGCAGGAAGACAAGATCGTCAACATCCCGCCGCGCTCCGGCATCATGGACATCGCCGACCTCCTCACGCGCGAGGGGGTCATGGACGCGCATCGGCTCGTCTTCATTGGCGGCGTGTTCGCGCTCAACGCGCGCGCCGAACTCAAGGCCGGCGAATATCTTTTCCCCAAGCGGGCCAGCGTCAAGGACGTGGTGGACACGATCGTCGAGGGGAAGGTGGTCCAGCACCAGCTCACTGTTCCCGAAGGGCTGACGTCCGAGCAGATCGTCGCGCGTCTGCTGGAGAGCGACATTCTTTCGGGCAACGTCAAGGACGTGCCGCGGGAAGGCAGCCTTCTACCCGACAGCTATCACTTCAACCGCGGCTTCACGCGCGAGCAGATGATCCAGCGCATGCGTCAGGCGCAAGACCGGCTGGTTCGTGAAGTCTGGGAGCGGCGAAATCCCGACCTGCCGCTCAAGACCCCAGAGCAGCTCGTCATTCTCGCCTCTATCATCGAGAAAGAGACCGGCAAGCCCGAGGAGCGCACGCGCGTCGCGGCGGTTCTGACCAATCGGTTGAAGCAGAAGATGAAGCTGCAGTCCGACCCGACCATCATCTACGGCCTCGTCTTCGGCAAAGGTACGCTCGGTCATCCGCTGACCAAGAGCGAGATCGCACAACCAACACCGTACAACACCTACGTCATCGACGGCCTGCCGCCGGGCCCGATCGCCAATCCCGGGCGGGGTTCAATCGAGGCCGCGGCGAATCCCGCGCGCACAAAGGAACTGTTTTTTGTGGCCGACGGCACCGGGGGACATGCGTTCGCCGAGACCTACGATCAGCACCTCAAGAACGTCGCGCGTCTGCGCGCGCTCGAAAGCGAGCAGAGGGGAGAGGCGTCGGCTCCGGATGTGCAAGCGCCCGCGCCGGGGCGCGCTACGCCCGCGCCGACGCAGCGGGGCAGGCGCAGCGCGAACGGCTCGTCACGGGCGGCCGGCGCGGCGCAATAGCACGCTGCGATCGCGGCACACCCCGGCTCTTGTGACCGCCGCGCGCCGCCGGTAAGGTCCGCCCGATTCCGTCATCCAAGATAGTTTGCGGGTAGAGGCCGATGGCGCTCTCGAGCATGACCGGCTTCGCGCGTGGCCACGGCGTGGACGGTACCTATAGCTGGGCCTGGGAGCTCAAATCGGTCAACGCCAAGGGACTGGATCTGCGGTTGCGCCTGCCGCCGGGCTGGGACGCGGTCGAGGGGCCCGCGCGCAATAGCGCAGCGCAGGTGCTCGCGCGGGGCACGGTCTACGGAACGCTCACCGCAGGACGGCAGGGCGTTGCGCCCGTTGTGCGCGTCAATGAACCGGTGCTGGCGGCCGTGCTCGCGACCATCAACGCGCTTGCCGGTCGGGTGGATGCCGCCAAGCCGCGGCTCGACGGAATCCTTTCGCTCAAAGGGGTGATCGAGGTCATCGACGAAGACGAGCGCGAGGACGATCGCCGGGCCGCCGAAGCGGCTGTCATCGCCGGATTCCGGGCGACGCTCGCTGAACTCGCGACGATGCGCCGACACGAAGGCGAGGCGCTGGGGCAAATCTTGAGCCAGCGCGTCAAGGAAATCGCCGCGCTTGCTGCCAGGGCGGACGCCGCGCCCGGCCGCCGGCCTGAGGCGATCAAGGCGCGCATCGCCGAACAGATCGCCATGCTGCTCGACACCTCCAACCGCTTCGATCCTGATCGCCTGCATCAGGAAGCAATCCTGATCGCGAGCAAGGCGGATATCCGTGAGGAACTCGATCGGCTGGGGTCGCACGTCGCCCAGGTCGAGCGACTGATCGCAGACGGCGGTGCCATTGGCCGCCGGCTCGATTTTCTCGCGCAGGAACTCAACCGTGAGGCCAACACGCTGTGTTCCAAATCGAACGATGTCGAGCTCACCAATATCGGCCTTGAACTCAAGAGTGTGGTCGAACAGTTCCGCGAGCAGGTGCAGAATTTGGAATGAGCCCATGACGACGGCAGGGGGTGGTCACCAACAAGCGGATGCAATCGCCCGCCGCGGGCTCATGCTGGTGCTGTCCTCGCCCTCGGGGGCCGGCAAGACCACGCTGTCGCGCAAGCTCCTCGCGGCTGACCCGGGCGTCGAGCTTTCGGTTTCGGTGACGACGCGCAAGCAAAGGCCGGGCGAGGTCGACGGCCGCGACTACCACTTCCTCGACGCGCCGCGTTTCGACGCAATGGTCGAGAACGGCGAATTGCTGGAATGGGCGCAGGTGTTCGGAAATCGCTATGGCACGCCCCGGCTGCCAGTCGAGGCGACTTTGGTCCAAGGCCGCGACGTTCTGTTCGACATCGACTGGCAGGGCACGCAGCAGCTTCGTGAGAAGGCAGATCGCGATCTCGTCAGCATCTTCGTGCTGCCGCCGTCGATTCCGGACCTCGAGCTGCGGCTGCGAACGAGAGCGCAGGACTCCGATGAGGTCATCCATGCGCGCATGGGCAAGGCCGCCGACGAGATGAGCCACTGGGCCGAGTACGACTACGTGGTCATCAATACCGATATCGATCGCGCGTTCGCGCAGGTGCAATCGATTCTGGCGGCCGAACGCCTCAAGCGCGAGCGCCAGACGGGACTGTCCGAATTTGTCCGCCGTCTGCAGGCAGAACTGTGATCGTGGGCGGTCAATCCTTGGGATGAGACGAAAGGGCGCGCGCGAGCGCGACGAAGCCCTCGACCGGAATGTCTTCGGCGCGGGCCGTGGGTTCGATGCCCGCGGCTTCCAGCAGCGCCGTCGCATCGAGGCCAAGCGACCTCAGACTCTGGCGCAGCATTTTGCGGCGTTGGCCGAACGCGGCTTCGGTCACCCGTTCGAGCGCGCGCCGTTCGCAGGCGAGGGGCTGTTCGCGCGGCACCAGGTCCACCAGGGATGATGTCACCTTGGGCGGCGGGACGAAGGCGCTGCCGGCGACATCGAAAAGGATGCGCGCTTTGCACCGCCAGCCGGCGAGAACGGAAAGGCGTCCGTAGGTCTTGGACCCGGGAGCGGCGACGATGCGCTCGGCAACCTCGCGCTGGAACATCAGCACGAGCCGGTCATACCAGGGTGGCCATGGCTCGAGCGTGAGCCAGGAGACCAGCAGGGCGGTCGCGATGTTGTAGGGCAGGTTTGCGATCACGCGCGCCGGTGCTCCGCCGATCAGCGCCCGTGGGTCGAATTCGAGAGCGTCGCCCGCGACGATCTCCAGGCGGCCGGGATATCGCTCGGCGATTTCCGCGAGCGCGGCGATGGCGCGATCATCACGTTCAACCGCGATCACCCGACGCGCGCCCGCAGCCAGCAGCGCGCGGGTGAGTCCGCCAGGCCCGGGACCGATTTCGACCAGGTCCAAGCCGTCGAGCGGGCCCGCCGCGCGGGCGATACGCGCGGTCAGGTTGAGATCGAGCAGGAAATTCTGGCCGAGGGACTTCTTGGCTCTGAGACCGTGTCGCCGGATCACCTCGCGCAGCGGCGGAAGATCATCGATGGCGCTCAAGGGCGTTTACGCCCGTCTTCGCGGACTATTGTCGTCAAGCGCAGCCGGGCGCGCCTGATAGCGGGCCGAGAGCGTTGCTGCGAGTCGCAAGGCCGCGATCAGACTGGCGGGATCGGCGCGGCCGGTTCCAGCGATGTCGAAGGCGGTGCCGTGATCGGGCGACGTGCGCACGAATGGCAAGCCCAGCGTGACATTGACGGCATGGTCGAAGGCGAGCGTCTTGATCGGGATCAATGCCTGGTCGTGATACATGGCAAGCGCCACGTCATAGCTCGCCCGTGCCGCCTCGTGAAACAGCGAGTCGGCCGGCAACGGTCCGCGAACACTGATGCCCTCGGACTTGAGACGCTCGACGGCGGGCTGCACCACGGTTTTGTCTTCGTCGCCGAGCGCGCCATCTTCGCCCGCATGGGGATTGAGCCCAGCAATGGCGAGGCGCGGACGCTCGATGCCGAAACGGTCGCGCAGATCGCGCGCGACGATACGTCCGGTTTTGACGATGAGATCGGTGGTGAGCCTGGCAACGACGTCTTTGAGGGGGAGGTGGATGGTGACCGGGACGACCGCAAGCTCGGGCGACCACAGCATCATGACCGGCTGCACCGCGATTCCGGTGGTTTCCTCGGCAAGCTTGCCGAGGTACTCGGTATGGCCGGGTTCGGCGAAGCCAGACCGGTAGAGTACGTTTTTGGCGATCGGATTGGTCACGATCGCGCTGGCGGCGCCGGCGCAGACGTCGGCGACGGCGCGACGGATGGCCGCAAGCGCGGCGGGCGCGCTCGATTGATCGGGACGGCCGGGCTCGGCGGTGACCGGAACGCCGATATCGACTACCGGCAACGCGGTCTTGAAGGCGGCGCCGGCCGCATGGGGCTCGACAACGGCGATAGTCACGTCGGGCGCGATCCGCTCGGCGAGCCGCGCCACAAATTTCGGATCGGCCAGGAGATAGAACGGCGCCAGATCAAGCTCGGCGCGCCGGCGCCACGCCGCGAAGGTGATGTCGGGTCCGATTCCGGCCGCCTCACCCAGCGTCAGCGCCAAAGGTGATGGCATCGAGCCTGGCCTTACTTGTATTCGAGCATCGCGCCGCGACGTAGCTCTTGCAGATATTGCTTGGATCGCTGCTCGTAGCGCTGGGCCATAAGGCTCTCCTTGGCCTGACGCTTGCCCGGGGAGTTGTCGGCCGTCGATTCCTTCTTGGCGCAGATCGCGAACATCTCGACGCCGAACTTGGTGACTTCGGGCGGCGTCAAGCGGCCCACCTCGATGCCTTCGAGAACCTTGCGCAGCTCCGCGGGAATGTCGGCGGAGCTGCGAATGACCTGTTCGCGCACGGCGACGTCCTTGAGCGCGCGGGCGAACGTGATGCCCTCCTCGCAGCCCTGAAAGCGGCCGCGCAGAGCCTCCGCTTCGCGCTTGCGCCCCTCGATGAATGTTTCCGCCGACCCCGCCGGGACGAGGAAGAGAATCGGACGCATGGTGTAATCGTAGCCGGCCGTAGCGTCCGAGTTCGGGTCCATGGCGGAGACGATATCTTTGTCGCCGATCTGCAGGCTCGACGCGTATCGCCCGCGCACGATCTGCGACCAGGCGATGTCGGCCTTGATCCGGGCTTTGAGCGTGGAGACGTTGACGCCTGACTTCGCGAGTTGCTGGGTCAACTGGTCGGCCGTGAACCGCATACGGCTCGCCATCGAGGCGTAGGCCGTGTCGACCTCGGAAACGCTGACGTCCAGCCCGAATTTCTTGGCCTCGCGCAGCTTGAGCCTCTCGTTGATCAGCTCATCCAGCACTTCTTGACGCGGAGGGACCTTATGCGTCGACAGTTGGCTAAGTTTGCTGCGCTGATCGACGTCGAGCGCGGTGATCGGCTCGCCGTTGACGATGACGACGATCTGCTGCGCGCCGGCGCTGGTTGCCGGGATCGCGGCGGCAAACATGAGAAACGTGGCAGCCATCAATTTGCGGAATGCCATGAGACTATCGAACATCATCGCTCCATCCGCTTTCTCGCCGATGCAAGGCTCTGATCATCCTCCCTCCGATCGAACTCGCCGCTTGCAACTTCGCAGTGCTATCGCGTGTTGCCGAAGGCGCCGGTGCTGCCGGTGGATGGCGCACCATTGTTCGTTGTCCCCCCCAGCGTGCGCAAGCTGACCTGCATCATATAGGTATGGTTGACCGACACGCTGCCGCTGTAGGCATAGCTTGTAATATAATTCAGGGCCAAGATGAGGCAGTCGTCGATGTAGCCGACGCCGATCTGAGTTTGGGTGATCGACTTGGCGTGGATATCATAGCCCGCCCCTCCCAGCAGCACCCAGTTCGGGTTCACCTTCAGCCGCGCGCTTCCGAGGACTCCTTCGCGCCGGTCCAGGAACCCGATCAAGGGCTGGGCGGCATAGTTGCCGTACATCAGCGTGGTCGTCCACCGGCCGAATGTCGCGGTGGTCTCCAACTCGGTGCGCTGCAGGGTGAAGTCGTTCTCGGACATCCGGAACCGGGACGTGAACGTCAGGAGTGAGTTCGGCTGATACGAGGCGCGTGCCACATAGTCGGACTGCGCGGTGTCGAGGCCGCTGTTGAGGCCCGTGTTGGTCGTGCCGCCGAGCGCGAACGAGTTCAACCCGTACAGCTGATACGACTGTCCGAACAAGAGATTGACGTTGCCGCCGCGATTGAACTGGGCGGTGTATTGGACGCCGACGTTGGCGCGTCCGCCGCCCTCCACGCGATCCCAGCCGGAGAACTTGTTCACCTTGAACAGGTTCGAATCGTCGAAAATCAAACTCTGCGCATCCTCGTTGGGAAACGAGCCGACGTAGGTCTCGTTCGGCCGCACAATGAGTTGGGCGATCGGCTCGATGGTCTGCGTGCCCCAGGCCTGCACGTTGATGAGCGGATAGCGGTATTCGACACCGGCGGTCGGCATCACGCGTCCGATGTCGGTCTGGCCGACGTTGATGTAATTGGCCACGCCCGGCTGCCCGGCGACGTTCACGTCGGCGACATCGGCGCGCACGGAGAAGAAGGGGGTGAACACCTGGCCCCACGGGTCGATGACCGTGCGTTTCCAATTCCAGTCGGATGAGAGCCGGGTGTAGGTACCGGGCACGCCGCGCAGCAGACAATTGTTCGCGTTCTTGACCGCGGGATCGGCGCTCGTCAGAGCGCATAATCCACCGTTGACCGCCGCCTGCGAGATCGGGTCGAAACTGGCGGTATCGCGGGACACACTGGTCAGATTGTTGTGGAAACTCAATTCACCGCCGAATATCGGGTTCTTGAAGACATAGTCGTGGTCGATCACCGGATGCACGACCGGAAGCTGGCCCTGAACGTCGACTGGCGAGAGGCCATAAAAGTACATCGTGCGTGCGTCGAAGTAGCTGCGATCGCCGCGGCCCGCGAGGTAGAGCTGGGACAAGGTGTAGTCGGGCGTGATGAACGTGAGCAGATTGCTTGTCTGAATGTTTCTGAGCATGCCGTAGTCGTAGAGATAGTTCTTGTCCGACAGCAGCGTGCCGTTCCATCCCCAGACCCACTTGTCCGAAAGATTGAACTGGCCCGCCGTTTCTATGCTGCCGCGCCAGTCGCGATAGCCCGGCGTAGCAACGCCGTTTTGCAGAAACAGCTCCTTGTCCATCTGGAACAGCCCGGTGGCGCGGATGCTGTAGCCACCATTGAGCAGCCGCTGACGCCATTCGCCCTGCAGCAGCGGACCTTGCCGGCTCGTGATCATGGGCGTGAAGGTGAAATCGTAATCTGGCGCGAGCGCCCAGTAGTAAGGGACCGAGACCCCGAGCCCGTAGACCGAGCTTGTGCTGTAACTTGGCGTCAGCACGCCGGTCTTGCGTTTCACTGTCGGATCGGGCGCCGACATATACGGAAAGTAGGCCATCGGAACGCCGAGGAACTCGAGCTGAGCGTCCTCGAAATAAAGCATCTTCTCGCCTTGATCGTGGATGATCCGCGCGGCTTTCACCTGCCATTTCGGGGGTTTCTTCGGATCGTCCCGGCACGCCTCGCAGGCGGTATAGACGCCGTTATGGAAGACCGTGAAATTGTTCGACTTCTCCGCGCGCTCGGCGGCGAAGCGGGTCTGTTCCGGCGCATCCAGTCTGAGCGAATCGACGAAACCGTCGCGATAGTCGTCGCTCAGATCCATGATCTCGCCATGGGTGACCGAGCCGTCGCCTTGCGTCAGCGTGACATTACCTTCGGCATGCAGGCGCTTGGTCTTCTGATCATAGATCACGCGGTCGGCTTCGAGCGTCGAGTTGCCGAAGTAGAGCTGAACGTTGCCGACGGCCGACACGCGCTCGTTGCTGTAGTCGTAATTGATCTCCGCGGCGCGCACGAGCATCTGCTCCTGCCCGCGATCGGGTCTGACCGGCGGCTTCGGACGCGGCGGGAACGCCAGCATCTGGGCGAGCGCCGGCGACAGGCCGGCCGTGCCGCCGACCAGCATGGTGGCGGCCACCAGAGCGACCAATGTGCCGCACCAGGCGCGCCGACGCGACAATCGGGGAGGGGTGGCCGGCCGCGCCATTAGCCATCCTCCTGGTACAGCAGCGCGATCAAGCCGGTCACGCCGCCCACGGCCGGCGGCAGTCCTGCCGCCGTCATCGGACCCATCAGGCCAGCCTTGCTCAAGTCTCCGGTGACCTTCGCCATGACGTAAAGCAAAAAGCCTGCTCCGATGCCGCCCAAGACAATCTTCTGCACGCCCCCGAACCGAAAGAAGCGCAAACTGACCGACGCGGCCAGAAGCACCATGGCCACGAGGTAGAAGGGCTGTGCCAACAGCTGATAGTACTGCAGTCGATAGCCGGCGGCGGCAAGGCCTGCCTTCTCTGCCGTATCGATATAAGACGACAGTTGCCAGAACGGCACAGTCTCCGGCGTCGCGAAGCTCTCGCCGACCTGCGCGGGCGTGAGCGTCGTGCTCAGCCGGAAGACGTCGCGCTCAACCGCTGCAACTCCGCTGGCGTAAATGCGGGCCTCTTCAAGCCGCCAATAGCCGGGCTCCAGGGTCGCCCGCTTGGCCTCGATGCGATCGAGGAAGTGGCCGGAGGTATCGTGCCGGAAAATGCTCACGCCGCCCAACTCGATTCCCTGTTGGCGGCTCGATTTGGCGTTGATCACTGCCTGGCCGTCATCGTTGCGCTGGCGCACCCAAAATCCGCTGCCAGAATTGCGGAAGCCCTTGTCGCGGCCCGACAGTTCGGCCTCGAGTCGGGTCGACAGCTCGCGCAGGTTGGCGGAGATCGGATTATAGATCGTGGTCAATGCGATACCGATCAGGGCGGCGATGACGATGGCGGGCGAGATGAACTGCCAGGCCGAAACGCCGGCGGCGCGCGCGACCGCGAGCTCCAGGCGCCGCGACAAATTCAAGTAGCAGAACATCGCGCCGACGAGGACGGCGAAAGGCATCACGCGTTCGGTGATGAAGGGCACCCGAAAAATCGTGATCTGCGCGATGACGAAAGCCGAGACGTCCTTGATGTCCGCGGAGCGCCGCAACAGCTCAAGAAAGTCGATCATCGCGGTCAGCACCAGGGTGCCAGCGAACACGGCAAGAACCGCCGAGAGGAAGCGCCAACCGAAATAACGCGAGAGCTTGCCGGCGATCATGACGGCTGCCCCATGAGAGCGCTGGCGCGTTGAGCGATGCGTTCCATGATCGCGGTGATCGCATTGGCAATGAAAGCCGGGGGCTCGATGATGACCCCGCGGGAGATGGCCAAGTATCCCAGCACGAAGCTTACGATCAGGGCGATGTAGGGGAGCACCAGCACGATCGGGGTTTGAACGCCGGCAATCATGCCGACGAAGCCAAGACCGCGCAGTGCTGCGACCACACTGATCGCGCCCATGAGCGACATGGTGCGGCCCTGCCGCGTCGTGCGCGGCGCGCCGAGATAGGCGTAGGTCATCACGACGAAGGCCAGCGGGTAGAGTGGGGCGGTGATTCGGTCGTGAAATTCGGCCCTGACTTGATCCGGCGCATCGACAAACATCTGGTCGGTCCGCGTCGGATCAAAAAGCTCCCAGAGATATCGTTCCCGCACCGAATATTTCAGGCTCTGCTTGTTGTTCGAGAGCCACGACAAGTCGAATCCGTAGCTGTTGAACAGCACGATCGCGGGATCACGCTGGCCGGTCTCGTGCCGCTGCACGGTGCCGTTCTCCAGGATCAGGAACAGGCCGCGCTCGTTCTTTACGATGTCGCCTTGCTCGGCGAGAATGCTGGCTCGTTCCTTGGGATCACGCTGGTCGTCGATGAAGATGCCAAGCAATTGTCCGTTGGGGCGCCGTTCGCGGATGTGCAGGGTGAGTCGCTCTTCGAGCTTGGTGAAGCGGCCCGGCTGCACGATGTTCGAAACCAGATCGGCGCGAACTTCGGTCGCCCAGCGCCGCAGTTCGCGCAGCCCCCATGGCGAAACGTAGATGCTGATCGCGGCAACCAGCAGCGACACGACGATCCCGACCGCCAGGAAGGGGCGGAACAGAACCCACGGTGGCATGCCGGACGCGTTCATCACGATGAGTTCGGAATCGTTGCCGAGCTTGTTGAGTACGTGCGCGACTGCGATCATCAGCGCGATCGGCGCGATGATCAGGACAAGCAGCGGAATGATGAGGCCGGTGATGCCGATGAAGACGAAGATGCTCTGGCCCTGATTCGTCATCAGGTCGATGTCGCGCAACGCCTGCGTGATCCACATCAGCGCGGTCACGCTGGCGCAAATCACCAGGAACGCACCAAACGTGGTGCGAAAAATATAGCGGCCGATGGACCCCATACGAATACGCGTCCCCGCTCACGGCAAAACCTCGGTGCGCCGGCTCCGTGCCCCTCAACGGCGCGCCGATGGTAAGCCGATCCCCTTTTTACCCTCTATTTGATCCCGCAACAAAATGGCTTGGCCAAGGCAAACCCTTTGAGTATGCACAACAAAACGTTAATCTGGGCCGCGTTGCCCAGCGGCCACAGGGCTTTGGGGGCAGAGCCCGCCGGATCCTCCGTGTATGAGTCGTAAGGCGGAGCGTTCGCCAAGCGGGTAGGATCCGCCGGCGGGCGCGCGAAGCCTCCCGTTTTGTTGAACCTGATCAAGAGGTCCCTTTCCGATGTCCGGCGCCCTCAAGCTTGAATTTGCTCCCCTTGCCACGCCCGCCCAGGGCGTTCTCGTCCTGTTCTGCGAGGACGGCCTTAAATTCGGGTCGGCCGCCCTCCGCGCGATCAAGCAGACCGGCGACCTCGTCACCAGGGCGGCGGCCGCCGACCGGTTCAAGGGCAAGAACGGGTCCGCGCTCGATATTGTCGCCCCCCTCGGGCTCGAGGCGACACGTCTTGTGGTTGTGGGCGTGGGCAAGGCCCGTGACCTCAAGACCAGGGATTTCGTCAAGCTCGGCGGCGCGGTCATGGGCAGGATCCCGGCAGCTGCCGGGGAGGTGACCATCCTCGTCGATCTCCCCGGGGGCTCGCTGAAGCCGGGTCGGGTCGCCGATCTCGCGCTCGGCGTTCAACTGCGCGCCTATACCTTCGATCGGTACAAAACCAAGCGCAAGGACGCGGAGGAGCGGCCGGCACAGGTCAAGGTCACGATGGCGGTCGCGGGCGTCGCGGCGGTCGAGAAGGCGTTCGCGCCGTGCCGCGCGGTTGGCGATGGGGTCGTGATTGCGCGCGATCTGGTCAATGAGCCGGCCAATGTGCTCTACCCGGAGGAATTCGCTCGCCGCGCCGGCAGCCTGAAGAGACTCGGCGTGCTCATTGACGTGCTCGACGTCAAGGACATGAAGAAGCTCGGCATGAACGCGCTGCTCGGCGTGGGCCTGGGTTCCCAGCACGAGAGCCGCACGGTGATCATGCGGTGGAACGGCGGCAAGCGGGGTGTCGCGCCGGTGGCCTTCATCGGCAAGGGTGTCTGTTTCGATACCGGTGGCATTTCGATCAAGCCGGCAGCGGGGATGGAGGACATGAAGGGCGACATGGCGGGCGCTGCCTGCGTTGTCGGTCTCATGCATGCGCTCGCCGCACGCAAGGCGAAGGTCAATGCGGTCGGCGCGATCGGGATCGTGGAGAACATGCCCGACGGCAGGGCACAGCGGCCGGGCGATATCGTCACCACGATGTCGGGACAGACGATCGAGATCATCAATACCGACGCCGAGGGCCGCCTCGTGCTCGCGGACGTGCTCCACTACGTGAACAAGAACTTCAAGCCGAAATTCATGATCGATCTCGCCACGCTGACCGGTGCGATCATGGTTGCGCTCGGGCAGGAATATGCCGGTCTGTTTGCCAACGACGACCGGCTTGCCGAGCGTCTGATGAAGGTCGGTAACGAGGTCGGCGAGCGTGTATGGCGGATGCCGCTCGGGCCGGAATACGACAAGATGATCGATTCGAAATTTGCCGACATGAAGAACACCGGCGGACGCTTCGGCGGTGCGATCACCGCAGCGCAGCTGCTGCAGCGGTTCGTGGACAAGACGCCGTGGGCGCATCTCGATATTGCCGGCACCGGCATGGGCTCGCCGCAGACCGAAATCAACAGAAGCTGGGCGTCCGGCTTCGGCGTGCGGCTGCTGGACCGGCTGGTCGCGGACTATTACGAGAAGTAATGCGATTACGAGAAGTGACCCGACGCTCTGCTGGGCAGTCACGGCGCAAACGCGATGACGGAAATTCTGTTCTATCACCTGCAGCGCCACCCCCTCGAGCGCGTGCTGCCGGCTTTGGTCGAAAAGTCGCTCGAGCGCGGCTGGCGGGTGGTCGTGCAGGCCGCCTCGGAAGAGCGGGTCGAGGCCCTCGACGCCCATCTATGGATCTTCCGTGACGACAGCTTTCTGCCGCATGGAACCTGGCGCGAGGCCGAGGCAGCGGAGCAGCCAGTCCTGCTGACGGTCCATGACAGCAACCCGAACGGCGCGGCGGTGCGGTTTCTGGTCGACGGGGCGCCGGTACCGGTGGACGCTGCCGGTTATGAGCGCATCGTGCTCCTCGTCGACGGCAACGATCCCGACGCGGTCGCCGCCGCGCGCGAACGCTGGAGCGAAGGCAAGGCGAAGGGCTTCGAGGTCACCTATTGGCAGGCCGATGAGAATGGGCGCTGGCAACGCAAGGGATAGCGGCGCGAAAGGCTAAACGCCGAGTGGTCGTGCTGTTTGCCACCGGTCGCGATTCGTTTTTGGGCGCGCGGGCGCAACGAAAAGGGCCCCGGGCGGTTGCCCGGGGCCCTTTCGCGTCGGTTGTCTGAAACCGATCAGCGGTAGTAGAACCCGTAACCCTGG
>Ga0207688_10000051_pt1 | contig 41731 bp, 34 predicted proteins | sample KBSMiscanthusM4_FD_184296 | JGI IMG/M metagenome (GOLD analysis project Ga0207688, IMG submission 184296) | Miscanthus rhizosphere microbial communities from Kellogg Biological Station, Michigan, USA - M4 (SPAdes) (version 2) | ecosystem: Host-associated > Plants > Roots > Rhizosphere ...
ATGTTGGTCGAGCATTTTATCGCATGGGCGGCGGGGTCATGGCAACTACAAGGCTTACGTCATGAGCACCGGTTGACCCGGCAGGTTGGGAAGATGGCCGGTGTCGTAGAGAATGATATTCGTGATGTAGTCCCTCATGGCGCGGTAGAGCATCTGGATCTCGCCCGGGGTCATCTCCCGCATGACGCGGTTGCGATCGGGATAGGAGAAGGTGGAGCCGCCCAGCGGCAGGCCCTGGCCTGCACCGACACCCAGAGCCAGATTGGTCATCTGCGTGGTGGTCACGTCATCCAGCGACCAAATCGTTGAGAGGCTGGTATTGCTCTCGCAAATCGTCATCATACCCGCATCGATAGCGGCCTGAGACTCAGTCTTAAAATACTGTGTGCTCTGGCTGGTGGTCGCGGGCGGCAAGGGGGTCGTCGCACCAATGGTTAGCAGTTCTGCCATAAAACTCGGCGCGGCTCCCGCCGGTGTGGCATCGAGCTGGAGCGCGTGCACCGCGGTGTTGAACCAACCGACGAAGTCGGTGATCTGCGTATTCTGCGCCATACGCCAGTTCGCTGTGCCGTCGTAGCGCAGTCCGTCAGCGTTATACGCCGAGGCCATCATCGGTGGCTGAAACCGCGTCTCTGGGATCGCGGCAAGCATATGTTGGGCGGCGGCGGCGATGGCGGTTTGCGGATCGGCAAGATAGGCCTCTAGCGTCGTTGAGCCGACGATTTGGGTGATGCGATCCCAGCGCAGGCCGGTGCAGCCTGCATAGCAAAGCGTCGGCGTCGTCTCGAAGCTCTCGAAGCCGTCGATGTATTGCACGTGGGTGGCGGCAGCAGTGGCACCATGCGTTGCTGCGACCAGACAGACGGCGGACACCAGCAGTTCGATAGGCACGGCCGCATCGGTAGCAGCGGTGCGTAGATCAGCGCCGAACGCGTCAAACACGTCATCGACCAACTGCTGCGTATTCACCCGTGGCCCACCGCCGTCTTCGGTGATGCCGGAGGCGACATAGGCCCACGCAATCCCATCACCGTAGCGGTGCTGAGCCAACAAGGGCCCCGCAATGGCGTCGGTCCATTCGCTCATATTGCCTTTGTCCTATGGTATAGGCCCGGCATACAAAATTATGTTGCATACCACAGCGGGTGGGATGTTCGCCTGATTGCCCGCGCCGCTAGAGGCGACGGAGGCGACGATTCCGGTGAACGATGCGAATATCGATGTCCCGCTCAGTGCGGCGGCAATTGTAATAAAGGTGGGTGCCCTGACCCCATCGTCGGTAAAGTGTCCTTCTTCCCCAAGAGCGACACCAGAACCAAGCGCGAGCGTATTGCCCGCCCCGAAGGGCTGGCGACGATAGCTATGCAAGTGGCCAGGGTCTGATATGGAATGGGCATGTCCACCGTCGGCGAGGGCATGAGCATGGCCGGGGTCTGACCAGTTTAATGTGTGGGTGTGCGCTGGCAGATCCTGGTGTCCGATCGCCGCGCCTAGGACGCTAATATTCGCAATGGACGGCATTCTGTTTGGGCTCGCCGCACTTCCCATTGTCGAGCGGCCTACGGAGACCGACTCCTGGAGGTTGGGAACGCGGAAAGTATTGGCGTCCGGGGCGCCATATGTTGTGCCGAGGACGGCAAACAGCAGCGCATATGACGTGCGAGACAGTGACTGGCCGTTGGCAAACACCCAACCCGCCGGCGCTGCGGTTCCCCAGAAATCCATCGACGCGCCGATCGGCACGCCGCCTGCGTGGGTATCCAAACGGGCGTTGGGCGCCAATATTACATTGCCATTTATATATGGCATTCGGTCTCCAGGAATCTCGTTGTAGCAATCTACCGCCGAGGTAAAGTTTAATATGGTCGCGTTGCCCGCTGTGTTGCCGACCACCGTATCGCGGCTGACCGTTGCTGGGTTGCCAGCGCGGAACGTTCCAACCCCCCACTCGGCCTTGAGACCATCGTCGAGGAAGTAGAAGACCGGGGAACCATCACTATACGCCTGCGCCCATGTCATTCGGTCCTGTGGCGCTGGACCGAGTAGGACATTGCTGTTGGTTCCAGGCGCGTTGCAGCGCTGGAGGACATAGTTCTTAATCAACGGGCAATTCTCCTGCGAGTGTGCCGATTACAATCGCTCGGTGATCCGCGCCCGCCATGACCGACGGTCGGCCGACTGATAAGGAAAGCCGACATCTGCGGTGGCAGATACCCGACCAAATATCGCTTCTTGTGCTATGGTTTCAGAGGAAACGTCCGGCACCATAAGAATGTTGTTGCCACGCCGCGCGGTTAGTTGCAGTTCGGCCAACTGACCCAGCACTTCGCCCTGACGGATGCCCATGAAGGCCAGCTCGGCGCGTCGGCGGTCATAGCGAAACTTGGGATACTCCTGCCCTCCGCGTGATAGGTTCTCATCAAGCGCCGCGTCACCGCCAAATGTCGTCTCATACCCCAAGCCGGTGAGCGGCTGCCACGCGGGGCCCGTGTAGATCAGCGGGATATTGAGAAAGCCGTCGGGGTTTCCCACGTCATCGATCTCGATCGTGCAGTAATCGGCCTGCATATCGGTGGCAGCGATCAGCACGGATTGGCCAAATCCCGGCTCTGGGCCGTCGACCGAGGCGTTCCACACGAACAACGATGGATTGTTGTAGAGCGTCATGGTGACCGTCGCGAACGGCGTAAGATTGGTGCGGAACAGACCGAAGGCCCGCCAGACTGATTTGGCGATCTGTGGCGTGATGGTGACGATGACATTCTGCGTAGCACCTGCGGTCTGCCATGCACTCGAGGGGGCGCCGATTTCGTTTTGCAGGTTATTGACCGACAATGTCGCTGTCTGTGAGCTGGCTGCCAGCGCCGAGGTCAGCACATAGTTGTTCCACGCCAACAGGGTATTGCTGCCGCCTATACCGGTGGTTGCTGGCATGCCTGCTCCGCCTTCATCAAGACAGAATCGTATAGGTCACGGTCGCATCGGTCGCCCGAAGCGAATAGCCGATGACCTGCGTGTTCTGGCCGTTGGTCAATTCCTCGACCGGATATTTGACATTCAACACCGTGCCGAACTCATGGCCGAACTCGCGGCGCGGCAGGGTGATGTCATAGATCCGACGCTTCTGGCCCCACAGTCCACCAAGCGCATTGGCGACATCCTGCGCGTTCGCCAGCGTCAGCAATGGACCGGGCATCGGCTGGAAGTCGTTGGGGCGTCGATAAGCCTGGAGGATCGTCGGGTCGAACCACGTGGCGAAGCGGTCGGGCGAGCGCACGAACTGCTGGCGCGCCGCGGTGGCGAGCGAGGTATTGATCGCGGTCAGCGTTGTATAGTTATGGGCGTAGCCCACCTTGAACCGATATGGCGGCGGATCGAGCGTCGCGGGCAGCTTGCGTCGCGACAGATGGATGATCTGTGTTTGGTCATAGGTTGCGGCGGGCACTGCGCTGCCGGAGAGTGCGCGCAGCAGCGTCAGCCGCAGCCTGCCGTCACGCGTTGGCACGAGATTGGCGCCTAATGATGCGAGTATTGTGTCGATCGCCTGAATGCTGGTCCACGGTTCATCGGAACCGAAATACACTCCAGCGACATAGCTCGGATATGCCGCGCGTAGAGTGTTGAAGCTGTCGATATCGAGCATAGAGCTCGGCAGCGCCATTTCCTCGGAGAGCAGATAGCGGCAGATGTCGAACGGATGCGAGATCGGCCCCGCTATCCCGAACTGACCGATGGCATCGACGGTGATTTGCCCGACCGGAAGACTGCCGAGCTGGAACATGCCGCGCGAATTGTCGGTGCGATACCGCCCGATCGGCGTCGTCCCGGCCCAGAGGTTGGTGGTGTCGCCCGCGAAGGTGATTGCCCCCGTGCCGGTGGCCGCCGCCTCATAGAGCGCGATGACCTGACCAGGCTGATCGGAATATTGGTAGATGAACCCCGCTGGATTGGGATCGACCAATGTCGGGGTGATGTTCTGCACCGGTGATGCGACTGTGCCGCCGCGCAGCATCGGCTTTGGCTTGCCCGCGAGGTCGGGCGTGCCATCAGAGGTTCCGCCACCGTTGTAGAAATCGCTCTGCAATGGCTTTTCTAAAAAATACGTTGCGTCCCGCAGTGGAATGGACAGACCGTCATCGGTGAGCGACCAGGGCGCGGCGAGTGCGGAGAACAGCACGGTCAGCGAGGCATAGGTCGGGTCGGTGAAATACTGCCGATCTTCGTCCCAGCGTTTACTGCCGGTCAGCAGACGGAGCGAGCGTCCGTCTGAATTCTGCAACCCGGCCTGAGTATCGAAGCGCTGGTCGGGATTGGCGAGCAGCACATTGCCCCAGGCGGCGGAGGCCGACGTGCGGGTTGGTTCAAGCGTTAATCCCGCATCGATCTGGTAGGCGTCCGACAGCAGCGCAGGATAGGGGATCACGCCGCTCTGATCGGTCGGTGCACTGCGATAGCCGACGTCGGAGGCGCGAATAAGGCCGGTGATCTCGAGGCTTGTCGGTGGTAGGCGGGACAGCGTGCCGTGGGGGCGAGTGCCATGCGAATTGGTCGCCGTGACCGCCACGATGCCTGGCACGAACGTCTCAAGCTCCAGCGCAACGAGGTCTGGTTCCACCCCCGCTGCGATGCCAGGACGCACTCTGGGCTTCTTGCGCACGCGCGGATTGGCGATGAGCGTGGCATTGGCGATGAGCTTTGCGCGGGCTGCCCCCTTCAGCGTGAGGGTTCCAACCTGGAGCGTGCCAGAGCCGGCGATTCTTGCCGTGAGCGGCGAGGCGCCACGCACCACCGCCGCCGCTCTTAGCGAACCGAGGCCGCGGAATGCCGCCCTGCCACGGTTGAACGGCTCTAAGACGTCTGTGTCCGCCGTTAATGAGCCGACACCCCGCACCGCGGCTCGGACAGAAAAACGCACCCCCGGTGTCGCTACGAGCGTGCCCGCGCCGTCGATCTGTGCGCTGGCGGAGCGGAGCGTGCGTGAGGCGTTGGCCGCGAACGAACCGCGCCCGGTGAAATCAGCATGCGGTGCTGTGCTGATCCCGTTGGCCGTGAACGAACCGGCGCCAGGAAATGTGTAAGTGGTCGGCCGCAGCACCAAGGGTGGGGCATGCAGGAAGCTGCTGCCGTCGAGCGTGGTGTTGGCATCGACCGGCGCGGAGGCATGTGTGACGACCGCGTTGGCAGTGAGTCTGCCCGCGCCTTGGGTCTGCGCCAGCACGCCGAACGCCACGCCGGAGCCGAAGCTATCGTCGAAGACCGGATCCCACGCATCGCCGTCACCGGCGGGAGCTGCGAGAACACTCGGTGTCAGCCAGCGCTCTGTCAGCCGATCCTTCAGCACCGCGTAGGGGCGTCGGTCGTGGGCCGCGACCTCGTTGGCGGCGAGTGCGCGTGTCCAATAGAACACATCCGCCACAGGCCACGGCCATTCGATGCCGACCGTGACATCTGAGCCGAGCAGCGAGCGCAGCGTAAAGTTGGTGAATGCCTGGGTCGCCGTGCCGAGCCACGTCGTGCCGCCATCGACGTAGAGCGTGGCGACAGAACCAGATACTGTCACCGTGACCCGGTGCCATCCGGTCAATGCCGAAGCCAGCAAGGGGGAGCCTGATGAGAGAAAGGCGTTCTCGGCTGGGACATGCGTGCGGAAGGTGCCCGCCCCGACCGGCACGAACAGCGGCATGTGACCGGTATCGTCGCCCGCAAGGCCGGCGCCAATCGAACTAAAGCTGCCCGCCACTGGGCCCGTGCCGTTGAACCGCACCAGGGCGGAAAGGGTAAGGGCGTTGGTCAAGGCATCTTTGGGCGTCAAGGTCAGGCAGGGCGACGCGGTGGGGCCTGTGGTGCCGCCCAGGGCGCTGCGGACTTGCGCCCCGTTAGGGCCGCGGGAGGACACGATGGCGCCGCGGCGGGCGATCCTGCGGGAGGGGAGTGCTATGTCGGTCAGGCGGCTGTCCTCGAACAGCAGAACGGTGCGCAGGAAATTGCCGAGCGGATGGCCGAGATCGACCGAGATCGCGCCACGTGGCTTGCCGACCGCCTGGCGAGCGGCGCGTTCAAACGGCGGCCGGGCCACGGCTAAAAGGCGATCTCGGTATAGGAGGCGATGCGCACCGTGCTACCCGACGGAATGGAGGCGCCGAGCCGGTTGCGCGCCATAGCCTTGAAGTGACCCGGGGGCAGGACTAGCTGCGATGCGCCGGCCCGTGGAATGATCGAGGTGCCGCCACGCACCGCGATGGTGATGTCGGGATCGCGCGACGGAATGAAGCCCGACGCGCCGTCCTCGAACGACACGCCGCCATCGATCGAACGCAGCACCCAGACGTCGAGCATCGCATTGGCGGTGGGCGAGAACGCGGCGCCCGCGACGAATTCCACATCGCAGTAGAGCGAGCCGCCGGTATTGATGATGTCATCGCCGGGCGCGCTGATCCCGGTATTTGCTAAGCCTGCCAACACACTGGCGTTGACCAGCACGACCGGCAGTTCATAGGCGCCCCAGCGAACGGTCGTCATGCCAGTGTTCCTGTCAGGATAACCACGGTCTCTGAGGCAATCGCGATCGTCGCGAGGCTAGCCTGGGTGCCGATCACTGGGGTCGGCGTGATTGGCGCGCCCGGTGATGACTTGCCGATTTCCCAGCGGGTTATCGTTCCCGTCGGCACGCCGCCCGCGCTTACCGAGAGGTTTACAGTGCGCGCGTTGGTCAGATCATAGTTGATCAGCATAATGGCGAACGTCGTCGAGCTCGGTTTGACAGCGAGGATTGCCAGGTTGGCGATCGAGGTCGTTACCGTGTATTCCGGCCCGAATAGCGACTGCCCGGCCTTGCCGAGGAAATATCCAGCGGCGGTGACGGCGGTGAGATTACCTCCCTGCTGTCGACTGCCGATGACACCCTCGTCCGCATACATGACGATGTTCTGCCAGCAGGCGAACTCCATCCTGGTGGTATTCTTAAACAAGCCATATAGATAACAGGCGGCGTAAATCGCCCCCATATAGCGGCCGTTTTGCGCCAGCGTATCGGACCGTGTGTCGTTCTCTCCCATATTGTATTCGATTACTGCCAGCGGGTGGTTCGCCAGTGGGGTATTGGCCAGCGCACTGCGCTGACTGCTGGAATCCGTCGTAGCTACACCGAAGCCGCCATACATCGTGTCAAGCGGCGTCGTCAGGTCGGTGTTTGGCCCTCCGCCGTGATAGGACATCCATATGACGCCGGCGCACCGCGTTGCCATGCTGGGCGAATTGCCGAACGTGCTGTTGGCATAGAATGTCGGATCCCATTGTGGCGGGCCCCAGACGCGGTAGCTTGGGTTGACGCCATGCAGCGCGTCAGAAATGGCGTTGAAATATGAGATCATCGTCGCCTGGGACACGCCGTGGTTTTGCCAGTTGTTACCAGCGCTGAAGTCCATGATGTCGGAGAAGCCGTTATTCATCAGGTAGCTGGCGAAGTTGGCGGCGCGCGATGCTGCGACAGATGCTGATACCGTTGGCGCGTCGCTGGTGGCTAGCCCCATGATAACCCGCACGCCGGTTTGGCAGAACGACCGGTAGTTGCCGAGAAACGCGTTAATGTTGGTCATGTTGCCGTTGGCAAAGTCGACGTCTAGCGTCCAGTCGCAGTTGAACCAAAGACAAGCCGGCTTCAAGAAGGTGTTTGCAGTGTTGCGGAATGTGGCGTTGGTGAACCACTGACCGCCATAGAGGCTGGTGCTGAAGCCGAACATCGTCTTATTCAGCGTCTTGCCGGTCGGCGCTGAGAAATTCACCGACGTGTTGCCCGACGCTGCCGCCTGAATAGTAAACGATCTGACCATCGGCGATGCCGAAGCGCCAGGCTGCGTCGCCGTAATATTGATCGGATAGTTCCCGACCGCGAGGGTCGTCGCCAACTGCAGCGCCGTGCCGACGATACGGAAATGTGCCGTATCATTGACCGCAAGGGTGCCGGAGAAGGTGCCGCCGCTCGCTTGCACGGCGATGTTGCCGATCGGTGTTCCGGCGCCCGAGCCAGCGACGACCGTGGTGCCAGACAGCGTAATGCCGGTAAGCGTCAGCGCGCCAGCTGGGATGATGGTGAACGTGTTCGATGTTGCCTGGATCGCAGTATTGCCAGCATCACGCACGCTCACCGAAGACGTGCTGCCGCTGCCACCGCCAGACTGGGTGGGTAGCGCCACGCCAACGCGAACGTTACCGCTGTCACTCGCCTGCCAAACGGCAAACGAGTAGATGATCATCGTGTTATCTGTGCCACAGCCGATCATCCAGCGATTATGCTGGGTATCGATGACTGACCATGGATTGCTATGGGTGTTCGCCCAGTTCGTGTTCTGATATGGCGTCCAGGTAAATGTGCGCCCGACCTGAACGCCGTCGAAGTAGCCTTTGATGTAGCCTTGCGTGCTCGCCGTCGCAGCCACCCAAAGCCAACTGTATTTATGCCGCTGATTGATGTTCGATCCGGCAGTCGGGAACACCCCGTTGGGCTCTCCAGCGTCGGTGTTGGTGAACATATGGCCTGAGCCATCCCATAGGATGATTCCGCTGTTCCATGGACCGGTATTGGTCGCGTCCATTTGTTCGAAAGCATCCCACTCGATGCCAACTTGATCTGGCTTGTTATTTGGATATCCGCCGAATACCCCTTCAATGCCATTGCACCAAACCGCCGGCCAGCCGTTGGTGCCGGAATTACCAAGCACCGTTCCGGTCAGCTGCATATCTACTTCGATATACGCACCACCGCCGACCGCCAGGCCGCTACCATTAAACATGTTGATGTGGTCGTTGGCATGGTAGCCATTGGGGTCGCCTTTAACCGTGACCACCCCGCCGGCACCCTGTGTCGCCAGTGACGAGTCGACGCTGTAGAACCAATTCGTGCCGAGCGTTAGCCCCGGGCCGGCGGTGCGCAAATTAAAGCCGACCGCCGCTGCGGGCGCGGGTGATGACGCCGTTCCTATGGTCATCGCCGGATGGGTAAAGCTGAATGAGGTGGCGGTAACGACTGCCCCGACCGGCAGCGCCACGAATCCGCCTGAGCCATCGCGATATTGCAGAGAGGGCGGCGAGGTATAACCCGATAGCGTGCCAGTCACGCCAAAGGTCTGGCTCTCGATGACCTGCGGGATATTGGCGAGCGTAATGGCGCGGGCTGGCACCGTGCCACGCGGATCATGCACATCGATCCAGGCGGTGCCATCCCAGCGCCACCAACCAGGGACATCGCCGAGCTGATTGCTGTTGGGCGATGTATGATACATGAAGTGGCCAGAGTAATACATCGCGGCGACGTTGGCCGACGTGCCGTCGTAAGAGCCGTTGACTGACAGCGAGAGATCTGGATTGATCTGCCATTGGTCAAGCGGAGCGCCGGGTGCCGATGCCTGACCTGGTGTCCGTGAGGCAAGGATGATCGTGCCGACGGTGGTGACGAATGTGCCGCTCGTAGTTTCGGTTGGCTGCGACGGCATCGGATCGGACGTATCAGTCCAATCGCCACTCCCGGGACCCACCCAGACATACCAAGCAGGGGTGCCGAGTGAGTTGGATCCCACCGTGCGCTGAAACAGCGAGTGATTGTGGTAGAATAGCAAATCAACGCCCCAGCTGCCGGAGTCCAGCACGCCGTCCATGGTCATGCGGAAAGCAGGCTCACCGGGGAGTGGATCGGTCAGCGCCCAGACATGCACCGTGGTCGATGCCGCCCCTGGCGTTGTAGACGCATTGATTGTCGGGCCAATGCTGGAGATTTGCGTGCCCTCGGAGGACTCTACAGTGCCGAACGGGTTTGCTACCGCGGTAAACGACGATCCGTTCCATGATGACCAGCCAGGGGTGCCGAATGCATTGCCAGCGGTCTGTTGGATGAACAGCGTATGTAAATGGTAATACGCTTGCATGACGTTGGCGGTGCTGCCATTAGCGACGCCGTTCTGCACCATCTGCGCCGACGAATCGATCGTCCACTGATCAAGTGTAGCGCCCGCCGGTGAGCCCGGCGTCTGCGAGGCAAAGATCGTGGTCCCGGGGCCATTGATCGTCATGCCATCGGGACTCTCGGTTGCCACGATGCGCGGATCTGCGCCCAGCACCCACGCTGTGCCCGACCAAAAGAACCAGCTGCCGGTCGATGTCTGCTGCCAAACCTGGTGATCCCAATATAACAACAGCACGACATTCGAGCTGTCGGTGACGCCGCCGTGATTGACCTGGAAGCCGTTGGGCGGATTAGCGACCAATGAATAGGCAATCCCTGCCGCGTCGTGGAGCGAGCCAGAGGCGGTGGTCAACGTCGAGCCCTGCGCACTCTCGGTCGGGATCGTCGAACCCTGCGGAAAGATCACCAGCAGATGCACCGACGCGGTCAGCGAGAACGACAGCGTGGCGATGTTGGTGAGGGTGGCGACCGGCGTCTCGGCGGTCGTCGCATCGGTGGTCAGGTCATAGTGCACGACCTGTGCGAGGGTGCGGACGAAGGAGACCGTGACGGTGGCGCCGGTGCCAAGGATCGGTCGTTGTTCGTTCCATACGAAAAGAAAGAACGTGCCGCCGGAATTCTGATACAGGCGATGATGCCCGCCGGTCCACGGTGTTGCGTTGGACCCAGGCGCCTGCAATCCGGTGATAGTGTAGTCCAACTTTGACGGGCGGAAGGTTCGTTTCTTTGCGCCGGTATCTCCGGTCAATGCATACATCGCGCGTATCGTGCGCGCGGGCAGTCGTGGTGTGCCGGAGCCGCTATTTGGAAATAGCCCGACGCGGGTGAACGGTGAGTCGCCCGATTGGCCGATGTCGAATAAGCTCTTCCAAAACCATGCCTCGTATCCTAGCCGGTGGAAGTTCAGCATGCCGAGCGCGGCATAGAGCGCGCCAAAGCTATCGTCGGTGGCATGGCTCGGGCTGTCGGTGTTGCCTGATGTCGGGTGCCACTCGCCCATAATCATGGGCTTGCCGAAATAGATACCGTGGCCGAGTGCGACATCGTCGGCATTGCCGCCGCGGCCTGCGCTGTCGTCGGCTTCCGGATCGAGTGTCGGAAAGAACCGCACCGAGGCAAGGCAGGACGAAGCGAGCAGGTCGGACTTCTGCTGCGTCGTGAGATAGCTGGCGATTGCCGTCGATGTCTCAGGAGGAAGCGTGTTGTAGGTATACGACGGGCCAACGGTGGACACCGGGTGGCTCTTGGTGCTGGTCGGGTAGACGCCGCTATACAATGCCTGCTGCACTGCGACGCAGTTCGCCGCCGAGATGCTGCCATCGTTCGGCGTGTTCAATCCCTCGGCCCATGTCATCCAGCCGGTGCCGTCGGCGGATGATACCGCCATAGCGGCGAGCGATGTCGCATCGGCGCTGACCGCGCCACGTAGCAAAGAGACGGAGAATTTACTGCCCGTCGCCGACGCAACGGTCGGGCACCAGGAGAGTTGGTTGGATCCTGCTCCGGTATCGCGGCCCGCGACGTGATATTCGCGCAGGTTGCAGGTCATGCCAGAGTTCGCCGTCAGCCACGTCAGCGCCGAGATGACTGACCCCGTGGTATAATCCGACACCCCCGCGCCCCACGGATTGGTCCCGGCAACCGACTGCGAATACGTGACAACGCCGAAGCGCTCCATCATATCGGCAATACGCAGCGCGGTGGTTCCCGAGGCATCTCCCGAAAGCACTGCGCTATCTGCTCCGGAGCCCTCCGAGTAGACGGCAAAGCGCAGGGATGAGCCTGATGGGATGGCGACGCCCATTTGATTGCGCAGCGCGATCTTGAACGTGCCAGGCGGCAGCATAACCCCTGGAAAACCGGCGTGCGGCGTGATGCTCGTCCCGGTGTTGATTTCGATTGTCGCATCCGGACCGCGTGCGGGAGCGGTCGCTGCGGCACCATCCTCGAAGGTCAGACCGCCATCGAGTGAGCGGAGCACCCAGACCTCAAGAAACGCATCAAGGCCGGGAGAGCATGCTCCCCCGGCGATAAATTCAATGTCTGCCCATACCGCACCTTGCGAATTGGCGAACGGCGCCGAGACCGCCAGCACATCGCTTGAGGACGATGCGAGGCCGGTCAATTCGGTCGATAGAGCGGTGACGGGCGCGGTTAAATAGCTGCCGCTGCCGGCCCAACCATATTCCAATGGTGTGCCCTTTCATTATTGATATCAGTGGATTGGCGGGTAAGGAATGAATTGTTGTGTTTCGTATAACTATTTGTTAAAAACCATCCAATGGAGGGAACAATGCATCGGTTCGGAATTCTGGCGGCGGCTGCACTGCTTGCGGCATGCACGCCGACAACAACGCCTGTAGCGTCGCAAGCTGACATCCAAGCGGATTACGCCCGACAGGCGGCGTTGGAGGCTGGGTGGAGGCAAAACAATCCCGGCTACGATCAGGCCACGCAGCCGCTAAGCCCGGCTGAGATGCAGGGTGCGCACGAACGGGAACGGATCATGCGGGCGGCGGCGTTGGAATGCCAATACCAGGCGAATGCGGCGACCGTTAATCTGGCCAATGACGGCTCGCTGTTCTACGGCGTCATAAACCAGGGGTTCCAGGCGAACCAGTTGTATGCCCAATGCATGCAGATGCAGGCGGCACGAATGGGATACTAGGCGGCAAGCCGATCAGGCATTGCCGAACCTGCGGCGACCTGAGCGCGCAGGCCCGCCACCTCACTTTTCAGGGCGGCAATCGCGTCCACCAGGGTCTGCGTCTGGGTGCGGGTCTCTAGCGCATAGACCGAAGCCGTTAAGGTATCTTCTGGCACTGCTGCCACCTGTCCCAGCGTATCGGTGACGAGGCGGAACAGGTTTGCGTAGCCTTCGCCTGACCCGTAGACCGCACGACCGGCGTTCAGCAGAGTGTCAGAATAGGACGAGAGCTTTGCGTAGCTTTCCGCGTTGCCGGCCCGCGCCGCACCAGAGACGGCGTTGAACTCCTTCTGGGCGGCGTCGAGCTGTTGCAGCGGTGACAGTGGCGATTGGCCGCCGTATTGGAGATTTCGCGAGTAATCCGTGAGCTGTGTCACCAGCCCGGTCGCACTCTGCCGTGCGCGATCCATCGCCGCCTTCTGATCTGCTACGATCGCATCGTTTGCCTGTTTCTGGACGGCCAGCCGTTCGAGGCCCAGAGTTTTTTCCAAGGCCGCGGACGAGATGGAGAAGTCAATCAGTTGGGTGTAGACATCGCCATACATTGCCTGGAATTGGTCCCGGAGCTGGGCGCGCTGTTGCTGTGCTTGCGCGTCAAAGGCCGCCAGATTGGCGTTTAGTATCTGCGCGGGATCGCCAGAGAGTGTCGCGCTGGCCTGCTGCTGTCGTATAGCAAGCCCGATTTCGATATCCCTCGTTTGCTGCACCGCCGCTTCATACTTGGCGCTAAACTGTCTCTGAATGGCCAGTCGCTCCTGCGCTAGGGAGACGTCCAGTCGCACCGACGATTCGGCGAATTCCTTCGTTTGCAGGCCCAGTGCGCCAAACATACCCGTGAACGTCGCCTCGAGCTGCCTGCGCTGCTGATCGGCTGCTAGATCAAATGCAGCCAGCGATGCTACCAAGGAACCCAGTCGATTGTCAGAAAGCGCCGCACCAGCCTGGATCTGCCTTACCACCAAGGCATTAACGGTATCTGCCGCCTGCCGCAGTGTCGCGACATACGCCTCATCAAACTGTTTCAGGATAGCCAGCCGCTCGGCTCCGAGCGTGCGCTCCAGCGACGCCATATGCAGACCGAAACCCTCGGTCTCGGTAACCGCGTCGCCATACACCGCCTTAAGCTGATCCGACAATTGCGTGCGCTGTTGCTGCGCCTGTATGTCGAAGTTCGTCACATTAGCGTTTAATTGGTCAAAGGGGGAGGACGCGGTAGCGCTTATATAGCGCGCGTTAAGACCGGCATCGATATCCCTAAACTGCTGTTCGGCCTGCTGCTGCGCTTTGGCAATCTGTTGCTCGCGCTTTGTGGTTAGTTCTTCTTCAGCATATCCAAGATCATGGGCAGTGGCGATAGCCGGATCGAACGCCGCTGCGATCTGATCGATCGCCTGTTGCAGCGAGCCGACGTTCTCCCCGTATTTGCGCATCGCCGGAAGCGTCCGTTCCATGAACGTGCGCACCTTATCCACTGCCTGGCCCAGGTCAGTGAACGTCTGGAACGTTTTGTTGTTGATATAACGATTGAGCACATCGGTTTCGTCTGCGCCGAATACTCCCGCCTGAGCGCCGAACTTGAGATTGGAGAACACGTCGGTGACCGATTGCCCGGCAAGACCAGCCGGGTTCTTTGCCTGACCGAAGAAGCCGAGGCCTCCTGCGTATCCAGCCGGGGGCGGATTTCGCACGCCGAGAACCTGGACGCCTAGGGTGTTGAGGTTCTGGTTGAATGCCCCGACTTCGTTCTGGATGGCCTGGAGATTCGATGGGCTTAGCTGGCTTGCAGACAAGCGCGGATCAACCGACAGTTGGCCGTTCGCGCCGATTCCGACGAACGTCGCCTGATAGGGAGACGCCGGCTTAGGTCCGATCAAGCCACCACCGCCGCCACCGATCAGGCCGCCAATGATGGCGCCTGGGATCGCGCCAATGCCGAAGAATGCGCTGCCGATCGCTGCGCCGGCTGCAGCTCCTGCGCCCGCGCCGATCATTGGCCCTGGACCGGTTTTCCCGAGCGCGCCTTGAATTAATCCGCCCGCTAGCGAGCCCGCGCCAAAGCCGCCGAGCACGCCGGTCGCCAGACCGCCGATGGAAGCGCCGCCGAGTATCCCGGTTCCCGATGGGGATATGCCTGTCGCCGCAACGTCACTCAAGGTCGCTGGCCCAAACCCGACCCCCTCGCCCGCCAGATTGGATAGTGCCAGGTTGGTGCCGAGAGATTGCGCCTCTATTGCCGACGTGCCGAACAGACCGCCCTGAAAGAACGAGGTAACGGGACCCAAGTTGCCGCCGATGCCACCAGGCGAAAAGATGCCCGCGTTGCCGAAGTTCGGCGAAATGCCGTTCCACAGCCGCCCCAGGCCCCCGAATATGCCATTGCCGTTGAACAGGTTGTAGCCCTGATATGCGGCGCCACCGACCTGTAGCAGGCTGCCAGCACCGCCACCACCACCACCACCACCGCCACCTGCGCCGATCGCACCAAGCACAGAGAATAGGTCCGGCTGCGCCTGTCCGAGACCGAGGAAGTTTCTCAGAGGGTTCAGAATTGCCAGCTTGATCAGCTCTTGCACAATTTCCGCAATTATAGACTTGACGACGTTGCGGAAGCTGACAGCCGCGCCCTGGCCCGACAAGAACGCGTTACTGATAGCCTGGCTGATCTGGTTCATCGCGGTATCGACGAAATTACCCAGTTCGTCGAACGACGCCTGCGCCAGCCGGTTCTCCTCGCGCACCCGCGCCAAATCTGCGGCAGATTGTAACAGGCGCTGGCCATATTCGCTTTCGGTGCTGATGCCTTTTTGTTTTAGATCCTGCTCAATCTTTAGTTGCTCGATGATGGTCGTGCGTTCAACGGCATTTTTGCCGATGGCCGCGGTCTCTGCCTCAATTACCTTGACTTGGTTTTCGTTACTCTTAGCTTCTCTCTGCACGGCAGTTTGGTTTTGCGCGTCAACCAGGCGCAGGTTGGCTTGCGTCTGTTTATCAATGGCTTCGGCTATTTGGTCAGCCGATAGTTTCCGGGTGTCTTTGCTGAGGATATCCTCTTGCGCTTTATAGGCAGCATTAAGCTGATTGACGGCGGCTCCACCCTGGTCGGCAGCTTTGGCTACAGCGATGAGTTGATCGGCTTGCAGGTTGGTCTTTTGGGCGGCGCGGTCGAGCGCGGCGGCCAGATCCTCTGAGGCGTCCTTATGGCCCTGCGTCGCCTTGATTGCGGCTTCGAGCTTCTTATTCAGATCGAAGATGGCGTTGTCGAACGCCTTGACCTCTGTCGGATCGGTGGCGAGTTTCTTCTGCGCCCGCATGTTGCTGAGCGCAGCGGTGATATCCTCGATGTCTTTCTTAGGACCCGCAGTGTTGTAGGCCTGCCGCAGGGTGCTCTGATATCGCGCACCGGAAGCGATGGATGACGCCGATGGCTGGCTGGGGCCAAAGATCTCGGGTGGACCGAACAGATCGCTGCCTGCCCGGTAGTTCTCGCCGCCGAGAGCAGCCGCAGACGCCCCGCTCGCGCCGGGCAGTGTCCCACCCGAGATCACCCGGCCGTATTCGTCGACCATCGGCAGTCCGCCGCCGCCGAGATTGGACGGGATATACTTCTTGGCAGCGGCGCCAAGATCGCCAATCGCCTTGATCATCTCGGCGACCATCTGGATCGCGGTCGCCGCAGCGGTCTGGAACGCGTGGCCGATGGCTTCGCCGAAGGTGCTGCTGGAACCAGTGAGATCGTCGAATGCCTGATCGAGGCCTTTCATAGCCTTTTGGATGTCGGTGGTGGCCAGCTCACTGCCCCTGACCGCATCTTCGACCGTCTTGAGCAGGGCGGCGTAGCCCTCGGCCGAGTGGCCGGACTTCTGCATCTGCTGGATTTGGTTTTCTAGGCTCGCGGTCAGTCCTGGCAGATGCTTATCGGCCAGATCCTTGGCAACGTCGCCGGGTTCGAGAAGCGCCTTGGCGAGGAGCTTGGCGTTGTCCACCGCGGTGCCGCCAAGCACCAGCGACATCTGCGTCGCAACCACACCAAGATGTTCTAATTGATCGCGGGTCCCACCCCAGCCCGGCGACTTGGCAATCTGCTCCACGGCGGCAGTGGAGTCAGCACGCGCTGTATCCATTGCGCGAGAGACCGAACGGCCGGCTGCAACAACGTCCTCCGACAGTCCTTGAAAATCGGCCCGCGAGCCGCGCAAGGAGTTGCCGATGGTGTTGAGCTGACGCTCAGCGCTTTCGGTTTGCACGCCAAAGGCGACGACAGCAGCGCCCGCAGCGGTGAAGGCGGTGATAGCCAGCCCGAGTGGGGACAACAGCTTTGAGGCGATAGCCCCAGCCATCTCGCCGAAGCTCACGCCCATCTGCTTATTGACCTGCGCCACCTGCGAGCCCTGTTGGATCAGGGTGCGGAAGACCGGCTGGCCGGTCGCCAGAGCCTGGAACACGTCGATTGACTGCGTGCCAAGATCCCGCATTGCAAAGCCGAGCGCTTTGTTCTGCGTCGTCGCTTCCCCGGCTGTGGTGTTATACTGCTCGTGCGCCTTTCGCAGGCTATCCACCTTGGCTGTGGCGAGCGGCAATAGCGCATTGTATTTGTCCACCTCGCTGCCACCGGCAGCAATGCGCGCATTTAATTTAGTAAGATCGGCTTCAGCCCGCCGTAGGCTTGCTCCGAGCGGATCAATCGAGCGTTGCAGCGTGTTAAATCCACGCGACGACGCGTTGTTGGCGGATGCTTCTAACTTCCCAAGGCCGGCGGAGACCGAGTCAGTTGCGGCTTTGAGCTGCGCCGACATATCCGTGGCGGTGTCACCCAGATGATCCAGCGCGACGCTGGCCTGATCGGCGGGCGCGGTTACCCTGTCGACAAATTCTCCAACGAATTGATACGTCTCGGAATACGTGCCCGACGAAAACGTGCCCGACATCTCAGCTCGCCCGAAGCGAGATTACGACGCTAGGATACAGCATCTCGCCTCCTGGTGGTCGTTTCAGATGATACGGGACGGGGAACCGGTTGCTGGACGCGCCGGACAACGATACGAACTTACGGAGCACAACGAGCCCGGAGAAGCGCGACTTGGTGGCCCGCGCCACAATCTCGGTAATCAGGTAAGGAGCGCGCCCGACGCCGCGTCCCGTGCCCTGTTCAAGGCGTCGGGCATACGGCGTGATGTTCACCACGATCGCTTCCTGCGCATTGGGTGGAACGTGTGCCTCGTCAGCTTCCTGGCCGTTGACGAAGATGCGCCACGACGCGGCGTAGGTTCCCGACTTGCTGATGCGCTGCGATGCCTGCCGCGCCGCCTCTAGAGCATAGGCCGCCGCTTGAGCCAGCGACGATCCCTTGTATAGGATTATCCCCGGCTTTCCTGCGGCGATCTTGACGGTGGTTTCCGGCGCGCCCTGCGCCCCGTCGACAAAGCGAATGTTCGCCTCAGGAAGCTTACCGTCCGCGACCAGCGTTGCATGCCGCGTCTTCGCGATGGTTCCCGCCAAGAGGCCGAGCTGTTTTGGCGAAAGCGCGCCATCGAGCTTGACCCTGACGATCTGCTTGCGGAGCGCGTCACCCAACTGCGCCACTTAGCTCGCCTTGCGCTGCTGTGCTTTGGTAATCTCCTGCTCCCGCTCCTGACGCATGCGCGCCCAGTCCCGGTATGCTTCATCCATTTTGCGGACGCAGACATCCAACATCATGAACTGCCCCCGCGTCAGGTCGTGCGTATCAGCCCACAGTCGCAGATCGCGCCACGGAATATTGCCAGGAACCGGAGGTCCCATGCCGCCGCCGATATATGGCCGGTCAGGTGACAGCCGATGCCACACCCGCCATATCCACATCCAACGCGGATGCACGTCCGGCTTCGCCGGAAGGTCGACCTCAGGAATTATGCCTTGGTATTTGCGCCTAAAGGGGCCCCATTCGAGTTCTTGATTGAGGGCTTCAGCGAGTTTCCCAGGGCGTGTTCCATCTGCTTGGCGGTGGTGGTCGAAATGCGCCGCGCCGCTTGCCATGCAGCGTTCGACAGGTTCTCGTAGCCCGGCTGATGCATGAAGCGATGGAACTGCTCGACGGTGATCGGCTTGCCGTCATCGTCCTCCAGGCCGCGAATGTCCTTGATCAGGTAGCGCTCCAGCAAAATGGCGTTGACCTGACGCTGTTCAGCATTCGGCAGGCGATTACGGTCTACACCGAGCCGGTCGGCTGCCGCCCATTCCAGTTCGGCGCGCGCGTCCAGCATCTCGTCGGTAAAGCCGCACGAGAGGATTTCCAATTCGCCGTATTTCGCCGGGTCGACCCTGACCCACATGCCATCAAGCATGGCGCGCGGATCGGTTACGAAGTCTGACAATTTTGCCAAGCATATTCTCCTGTGAACATAAGAAAGGCGCGGTGGCGAGGCCCCCCGGCTTACCACCGCGCCCAGGCGGGTCCGTCTTCCGTTGGGGAGGAAACCTTCGCCGCCCTTGATCGCCCCCAGCCGAGGGCAACCATTCGATTACGAAGCGGCCATCCGATCGATGACGAACGTGCCCGCAGACGTCGGTCCGCCCGAGATGGTGTATTCGGCCGAGACCGGTTGCCCGGGTCCGCCAATTACAATTCGGCCGTTCAGTCGGGCGTCTAAAAAAGTGAATGCATACGAATAACCAGTGGAATCCTTAAGTAAAAAGGACAGCTCACCAGTAGTTTCTGTAAGAACATTATCGAACAAAGTGAAATCGTTGAAGTAACATCTCATCGTTCCGCTAGCGGTAAAAGTTCCTGTTAGGATGCCGTGCGCTGCGGTGTCACCCATGCAGAATTCCGACGCCGCCCCGGTGTTCTCCATGGTGATGGCGAAGTTCTCAACGCAGGTGCCTAAGACGGCGCCGTTCCAGAATGCGCCAATGAATCCGCCGACCGGATCAATCACCCTTCCGGTTGGTGCTGCGAGCACAGCGCCGGTCGATGATGTCGCTGTGGCCTTCTGTTCGGTCTTGGCGACCAGGTCGACGGTGCCGGTGGTAAAGGCGCCGAGCCCACCGGTCAGTGTCGCTCGCGCCGCATACGATCCCGGGTATTGGAGGAAGAGGGCGCTGTCCAACTTCTGCTCAACGAAGAACGTCCGGCATACCGATGCGTTCTTGATCGTGCAACCACGCACTTTCGCTGCCGATCCAGTAGGCGTCTCGGTCACCGCAGAGGCCAGATTAGGCCCTATCAGACTAAGGATATTGTCCGGGCTCGATCCACGGTTGTCGATGAACCACCAGCCGTTGTTGGCGACGGTTCCATCGGACAGCGTCGCCCCGAGCGAGAAACCGAGCAGACGGATCCACTGCTTATTGATCAGCCCGACAAACTTACCGGGAGTTGTCGACGACAGCGTCACCATGCCGGACGATACGGTAAGCGTGATGTCACCGCTCGAGCCATTGATGGATAGCGTTGAACCCCACTCATTCTGCAGCACGTTGGCAAACACGATATCGTCGAACGTTGTGGAGCTGAACGCGTAGTTTATCGTGCCGCCCGCAGTGATCTGCGTGGTGACCTCTTGTGCCGCCTCGCGCGTGCTGGTGATTTCCGATGGGCGCTGCGTGGTGCGAGCACCTGCGAGGGTGCTCGATACCGAGCGGATCGCTTGGAATTGCCCAGCCGCCGTTCCCCATGCGGCTTCAATGCCGTAAGAGATTTGCGTGCCATTAGTCTCTAAAGCAGCTTTATAGCCAGTCGTGGCTGTCACGGCATTGCCCTCCGATTTGGTGGAAGAAATGCCGGAACTTGACGCAGCCGGCGGGCGCTACAGCGGCGTATCGGCCAAGCGCGGGGGGCGCCGCTTGGTCAGACAGACCGTCGATTTCTCAGATGTTGCCGATAGGAAAGCCGTCGGCGACGCGGCTATAAGCGGGGGCGTTTAGCTGGGTAGCGGCACGCCACGGCGGAGGTTCTTACTATCGTCCTTCTGCCACACCGTGATGGAATAGACGGTCATGGGGTTGCGTGCATTGCTACCGATCAGCAAACGCATGTGCAATTTGTCCAGAACGGCCCATGGATTATTGTTAGCCGACTGCTGCCATCCGCTTCCGTTATATAAATCCCACGTATAGGTCCTGCCAACCTGAGCGCCGTCACGATAGTTCTTTATGTATCCCTTAGTTGTCGAGGTTGCCGGCACCCACAGCCACGCATACTTACGCCGAACATTCCAATCGAAACCCGACGGTAAGACGACGCCGTTATGCTGGCCTGCCTGTGTGTTATTCCAACTGTGGCCGTTACCATCCCACAGGATGATCCCCGCGTTGTAATCTACAACGCCAGGCCCCAACAATTCGACAGCATCATATTCGATGCCCTGCTGATCTGGCAGCGGATTTGGCACGTCGCTGTAGGTCCCTTCGGCGCCGTTGGCCCACCAAGCAGGCCAGCCTGTGGGATCTCCACCGGAGCCAAGAATTGGGTTGGCAATTTTCATGTCAACTTCAAAGTAGCCGCCGCCGCCAAAGGCTACGCCGTGAAGATTGCCCCCCGCCGCGCCCGCCGAACATAGGTTCTCATTGTAATGATATGCGTCCTCAGTCAGCGTCACGGAGCCGTCCGAGTTTTGCTTCGCCGTTGACTGCGTAACAGTCCAGTTGACGCCAGGTTGTATGGCCGGGCCGTGCGTGCGCATGGTGAAGCCGACATCAGCGGCGGGTTTGGGAACACCAGCGATGGGGCCAGGAGGCGGCGGTGGGGGCGGTGGCGGAGCGACACCGGTCGGATTAGGACATCCCACCCAGTCGTCGTCGCCGTGGGTGGTCGCCGCAAGCGGCATTACCCACCAGTCGTGGTTGACGTTCTCCTGATAGCAGAGCTGGCCCTTGGCATAGAGCCGCGCAACCATCCCACCGGAGACCTTGCCGTCGGTGCTGATTTGGTAGTTGCTTGCCGGGCCGGTGAGCTTGAACGTCCGGTGCTTACCGTCGACAATTTCCCCGGTCGTGTTGGTCACCGTGGTGCCATCGGCGGATGGTGGCTTCACGGGGTTCGGCGGGACCGGTGGGGTGCCATGCTCGAGCGCAGTGACACGGGTATTCAGCGCATCCACCTTGGATACGACCGCATTGAATGCGTCCATCGTCGGCACGGTGGTGCTACCGCTCATGTGGGTGACTCCAATCAAAAATGGGATTAGTGCGTGGGAAACGCGTTACGCCGCGGTGGCATCCATATCGGCGGCGCCCGGGAATGCTGCGTCGCCATGAACGTCGGCCGTATTGATGTCGTAGTAGCGATACGAAATCGCCACGCTTAGCCGCCGCCATACGCCATCGTCAGGACTTAGCGGGTCGTAGGCATGCGAGCCGTAGTAGAGACCGATGGTGGTCGGTATTGCGGAGCGAAAGGCATTGGCGAGCGCCTTACGATAGGACAGCGCCAGTTCGATGCCGCTGTTCAACCCGATCATCACATGTAGCCAGATCGCGCCCTGCTCTTCCCATTGCTTATTGCCAAGCTCTATGGTCTCGGATGCCTCTGCTGCTAGGTCGATCGTCAGCCATAGCGACGGCGGTGGCGGTGTTCGGAAGTCTATGTTCGGCCATTGCACGGGTAGGCCAAGCGCGGCAGCTTCCGCGGTGATGATAGCCTTGGCGTCCTGATAAACTTCTGGACTCATCGCTTGGGATGCTCCGCAGCGCGGATGATCTTCAGTTGTTCGTCGGTCAAGTCCTCGACTTGGATCATTCGGTCCGATGCATCCTTGGTCGCTCGCAGCAGTTCATCGAGCTTGATCTGTATGGCTAGCGTGTCACGGTTCTGCGTGTGCTGGATGATGAATACCAACCAGAACGTGACGACGGTCGTGCCGGTATTTATGATGAGCTGCCAGGTGTCGGAGTAGGCGAATATTGGACCGGTAATTGCCCAGACCAACACTATTGCCACGGCAATGATGAATGCGTATGACGAGCCGCACTGATCTGCTGTCCACCGCGCGATGGTGGAAAACCAGCTGCTCAACCGCCAATGCACCTTAGTATAAACACCCGATCCGACTCGAGCATGAAGACCTGGGCCCTACCTTGAACCACTGTCACGCGGCCGTCTTGATAGATGACCTGATCCCCATGATGCGGCTCCTCGATCCATCCGGCCGCGTTCAGTTGACGATCGGACAACATGATCTTGTCGCCGGTCTGCTGCACGTCGCCAACGATTTCGGACGCGCCACCGATGATGACAGCGGCGGGGCAGGGCACGTCGGCCGATCCAACGCGCCGCAGCGTGATGGCCTGCACCGGGCCGTTCGCGCCAGCGATGATACGGACGAAGCCGCTGGCATCCATGTCACACCGAACCCGGCCGGATGATGCCGGTGATGGGAGCGCGAGTGCTTACGCGAACGATGTATCCGCCAAACAGCGCACTGACTATAGTCACCAGGCCGGTGCCCCAGTAGCCAAAATGCAAGGTATGATGTGCGATGAGGAAGCCGACCGTGCCCGCCAGCACGGTGATCCACGGACTGCGTGATGCAAGCAGCGCCTTGCCCTCGAGGCTTTGGGCAACGTCGGCGACTTCGTCCTCACGCTCGAGATGGCCGACCAGTTCCGCTTTGGAATGAGAGACCGATATCGCGCTGTCGATGAGCGCGCGACGTCGACGCTCCTCTGATGCGCGCAGGATATCGGACATGACGATTTCCTTTAGATGGGAAGATCGCGATACGGCGCTAACATACTGGTCACATCGGCAGGCATCGCCGCATCAGATCCGGGCACGATGCCCACCCAATACGACACGTTGTAGACACCGGGCACTTCTTCGCTGCGGATTGACGGATCGCGCAGCGCCGACGTTTTCCGATAACGCATCAGCTGCAGACACGCACGTTCCAAGTCGTAGGGCAGCTCCCCAAGCAGCTGATAGCCCGCCTGATAATTAACGACGATCTCGCCGACCCAGCGACCGAAGTTGCGATACAGCAGACCCTTGTTCGCATCCAACCGATAGTCGGTGGTTGAGAGCGATTGGGTTGGACTTGAAATGCTATCGATGATGGCGACCGGATAGCGCGACAGCGGCAATGGACCGATATGACCGCAGTAACCGCACTCAAACGTCTCGCGGACCTTTTCGCGACCGAGCACGCGGTTGACCTGCGAATTGATCAGCGAGGATGCTTCGTGGATCCACCGCGCGAGTTGCGCATCCTGCGAGGTGTCAGCTTGTGAGATGCCTAGTTCGTCCTTGGCGGTGGCCAGAACGGTGAGGTCTTGCGTATCCGCGACCTCGGTGATCTCCAGGCTCTGGCTATACGTCATGCCAATTCTCTCTCCCCCGCCTGCCCTGAATACCTGCGATTGGTTGGCGAGGCCACGTCACCTCCTGTCCGTGCTAAGGCACCACCACGACCAGCCCTAGCCCAAGGTAGGCTGGGCGGAATGATGTGCGGATTGCAAAGCAGCGTGCCACCGCCATCGAACGTGGTCCGCGTCGCGGACGGATGCCAAGAGCCAATGCCGACGGCCTCGCTCTCACCAGACAGGTCGGCGGCGGTGGACCAGTTTTGCACAGGTGCGGGTATAACCATTGCGTTGGCGGAGAGCGTTCCAGCCCCGGCCATGCGTTGGACTGGAATGCCGGTTGCTTCGCCAGCACCGTCTAGCTCGACGGAGGCTGCCTGACGGACGACGTTGTTCGCAGTCAACGAGCTATTGGCGGTGACTGTTGCGGCTCCAGCCGCGATTAGCATGGCGCTCGCTATGACCGCGCCAGTCCCCGCCTCTGTGCCGTCAGCGAATTGTGCTGGGATGCCTGTGCCGACGACCGCGCCGCTACCAGCAAGTATGGCAGTCGCGGCGTCGATCGTATTGAGCTGATCGGCCGATAACGTGCCAAGTCCCGCCAGCGTCCCTAAACCTGCCGGGGCACCCGAAGCTGAATCAGCAGCGAAGCTGCCGACACCAGCAAACAAGATCGTGGCGGATGGCGTGTGAGTGGCCGCTGCAGTGATGGCGCCGCTGCCGTCGAAGGCAGCTGTCGCCTGCGGAGTGTGCTCGCCGCCAGCGCTAAGCGTTCCACCACCATCAATCGCTGCGGCCGCGACGTCCCGCGTCACTGACGCGTTGTTAGTGCTACCCGTGCCGTCCAGTGCTGCCGCAGCCGCATCGACCTGAACGGGAATGGCGGCGAGCGTTCCTGCACCACGAATGATTGCCGACCCGCTGGCGACACCCGCGGTCGCTGACTCAGCTTGAAGCATACCGCTGCCAGCGAGCGTGGCCGAAGCAGTCGGTGTATGCGTGCCCGCGGCTGACAGATTTCCGGTGCCAGCCACGGTCGCGGCGCCTAGATCCCGCTGGATAGGCGTGACGGCCAACGTGCCGTCACCAGCCAAAGAGACGGTCGCCGTCGGGGTATGCGTCCCGGCAGATATCACTGCACCAACACCCGGCAGCGTCGCGGCGCCGAGCTCGACCTGCGTGGCAGTGGCACCGAAGTTGCCGCCACCCGCGAGGGTCGCGGCACCGGATGGCATGTGCTGGCTATCGGCAGTTACGGCGCCTGCACCAGCAAGCGTCGTAGTGGCAAGCTGCCGCTGAATGGGGGACGCCGTTACCGACCCGGCTCCGGGAAGCGTCGCAGTGGCGATCTGCCGCTGGACGGCCGATCCTGTCAGCCCACCCGCACCATTAAGCTGAGCTGTGGCGCAGACGGCTGGCGCTGACGTCAATGAACCCAGGCCGGGGAACGTCGCAGTGGCGAGTTCTACTTGGACTGGCGTCGCCGTTAGCCCGCCAGAACCAGCGAATGTCGCGGTGGCAAGCAGTTTGGCAACTGGGCTTGCCACAGTTGTGCCAACGCCCGGCAGTGCTGCACTGGCGAGCAAAACTTGTTTGGCGCTGACCGTGAGCTGGCCAACGCCAAGCTCGGTGGCGATGCCTAACTCCCACATGATCGCTGTCGCGACCACAGATCCTGTCCCGGCTACTGTTGCCGTGCCGGTTTGCGTGCTCGGCCCACCACCACCAGCCGGCGTCAATGCTATTGTGAAAGTTACCCAGTTACTGGCGGTTCCAAGGTTAGCGTTTAGCGATCCCGTGGACCCTGCCGTTGCTTTCACCATGTCAGCGATTGCTGATATGCCGCCGCCGGCACCCGATGCGGCAACCTCCTCTGTAAACCCCGCCGGCCAAGAGCTCGCATTAGAGATAGTAGAAGTAAGCCCGAGAATTACATCTTCACTGTTGGCGCTAGTCGTTATAGCCGACCAGGTTGCCGTCCCGGATTGGCCGGAGGAACCGGAGTTATTTACAGCAGATACATCAACCCCGACAGTGCTTGCATATTCTGCTATGACAACAGACGAGTAAGTGCCGCCAGAAAAGCTGAAACTGTAGTTTGAAGGAACTGAACTTAATATTATTGAGTAGGCACCGCCGTTCACAAAAAAGGGATTCGAAGCCCCTCCGGTCTGGATTGTAGTCCAGCCCCCCGGTGGGGTGATGGTCGCAGAGGCGGTATGGTAAACTGTTACTATCGCGATTAGGACGTTGCCCGTGGTCCACCCGCCAACCGGTTGATTTACCGTGACTGAAGTGGAGCCGGAACCCGTCGCGGTGCTGACTGGAAGGGGCACTATTTACCCTTTCCAAAGGGTCAGCTTAATGTCGCTAGAAAGGCACTTACTGCGGACATGATGCTAGGAGCCTGTGCGGCCGTCGCCGTGGCCCACACTTCGCCGAGAGTGTCTGACCAAGATCGATCCAAAAGTTTACCATTGCCGTCGTGTGGGTATTGAGCGGCAATGGCCGTTAGAATATTGCCTGCAGCTGTCCTCATGTTGGTGAAGTCAGCGGCACTAAATATTACTCCGGGAGCCTGCTGCTGCGAATAGGCGACAATGCTGGTGGCTGTTGTCTGATCAGCGGTATATTGATCATAGATCTGCCTCAGCATTAACGTGTCCTGCGCCAATGTGAGGAATACCCTAAGAGAGCAAGCGGCGCCGCCCGCTGTGCTAGATTGTAAATTAAGACTGTCGGCTTGCACCCTTTTGATGGCATTCCAAAGCGTTTGATATTCGCTAGCGACTTGGCCACCGGAGATCGGTAAGGACATCGGTTCTCTGCTCTCAATCAATTCGGCAATAACAATGCGCTGCCGTGCTGGGTGGCCAGTTCTTCCCTTACGTTACGCCGACGGCCAATCCGCTATAGCGACGCGGCGTTGCGAGTGCTGTGCCGCCAGGACCGCGGGCCTGAGCGCCCCCTAGCGACGGTCCAACCAGGGCTGGAGGAATGACGTGTGGGCTGGCAAACAGAACCGCGCCACCCAAGAAGTCGGTGCGGGTCGATGACGGCAGGAAGTTCGTCGTCGCCGATGCGGTGCCGTCACCGTGGATATCGGCGGTGACAGACCAGTTCTGCACCGACGCGGGAATCACCGTGGCATCGGCGCTGAGCGTGCCAGAACCACTCATGCGCTGTATCGGTGTAGCGCTGACGACGCCCGTGCCGTCGATCTCTGCAGAGGCTGCGCGGCGGAGGGCGGTATTCGCGGTCAGCGACCCTGCGCCGCCGAACGTGGCGGAAACAGCGGCGGCGAGCGTGCCGGTGGCAGTAATCGAGCCAACGCCCGCTGTCGTCCCATCGCCGAACTGGCAGGGAATGCCGTTGCCGATGACGGTGCCGACGCCCGCAACCGTCGCACTGCTGGCGGCAATAATATTGAGACTGGACGCGGTAAGTGAGCCAGCGCCGACTATGGTCGCCGAGCTTGAGCTAGCTCCCACCGGAATTGCGGTAAGGCTGCCGACGCCGTCGAGGCTCCCGGCACCGTAGGTGATCCGTAAACCTTCGGCCGCGACAGTGCCTGCGGCGGAAACGGTCGCGGCCGCGAGGAGGCGCGCCCGTTCGGTCGCTGTCAGTGTGCCATCAGCTGGGAAGCTGACATTCCCCGCTTGGCGCTGGATCGGATCGGCGATGGTGAGCGAGCCGATGCCAGTGAATGTGGCAGCGCCGTTCTGCACGCCCGCCTGGGTGCCGTCAGCGAACAGGGTCCCAACCGCGGTAAGCGCGGTGGAAGCGATAAGGCGAGCGATGACGGTGGTTGTCAGACTGCCGTCGCCAGACTGCGTGGCAGAGGTAACCAGCTGGCCGACTTCGGCTGAACTTGGCTGGCCGACACCTGCGAGCGCAGCGCTTCCTGCTACCAGCAAGACCGCCGTCGCGCTGAGCGAACCGGCTCCGCCGAACGTCGCGGCCCCGCTCTGCACTCCAGCGGTCGCGGCCTCCGCCGTGAGGCTGCCGATGCCAACAAGTGTGGCGCTGGCCGACGGTGTATGCGTGGCGTTCGCTACCAGAGCGCCATCACCCGGCAGGGTTGCTCTGGCAAGACCGACCTGGGTGGTGCTGGCCGTCAGCGCTCCCACGCCGTCGATCTGCGCGGTGGCCTCTGGTGTGTGTGATGCGTTTGCGGTGAGCGAGCCTGTGCCATCGAGCAGTGCACTGGCGAGATCCACTTGGGTCGGCGTTGCGATAATGGTGCCGACGCCCGGCAATGTGCCCGAGGCGAGCTCCCGCTGAACTTCAGTGGCAATGATGGTGCCGCTGCCAGGGAGCGTTGCGGTGGCAAGTTCAATCTGGACTGGGCTGGCGGTAAGCGTGCCACTACCTGCGAAGGTCGCGCCACCGAACTGCTTGCCTGCGACCGTTGCATCGGCGCTCATGCCGCCGACGCCAGGAAGTGCCGCGTTGGCCTGCCATATCTGCGCCGCTGCGGCGCTGAGGCTGCCGTCGCCGTTTACGGTGGCTTGACCGCTGGGAGAATGCAGCCCGCCTGCGGTCAGCGCACCAACGCCCGCGAGTGTCGCGGTATCGAGCAGTCTAGCGACTTCCTGGGAAGACAGCTGGCCGACGCCTGCCAGCGTCGCGGCCGCCAGTTCGACCTGGGTTGAGTTGGCTGTTAGGTTCCCGCTACCCGCGAGGATTGCTGCACCTGACGGTGTATGCGTGGCGTCGGTAGTGACTGCGCCGGTTCCACCAAAGGTGGCCGAGGCGGCCTGATATTCGATCGTTGCGGCGGTTAGGCTGCCGAGGCCAGGGAACATTGCCGACGCCGACGGCGTATGTAGGCCGTCAGCCGAGAGGCTTCCTGCGCCTCCCAAAGTTGCGGTTGCGATCTCCCGCTGCACTTCCGCCGCGGTGAGCGAACCCACGCCGTCGATCTGCGCGGTGGCCCCTGGCGTATGGCTGGCGTTACCTACGACCGACCCGATTCCGGGCAGCGTCGCGGAGGCCAGCTCGTATTGGATAGGTGTGGCAGTGAGCGCACCGACGCCGGGCAGTGTATCGCTGGCCGCTTGGTATTGGATCGCGTTGGCAGTGAGCGAGCCAGCGCCAGCGAAAGTCGCAGCACCCGACGGTGTGTGCGTGCCGTCCGCGGTGAGGCTGCCTAAGCCACCGAGTGTCGCGCTGGCGATCTCTCGCTGAACTTCGGCGGTAATGACGGCGCCGATACCAGAGAGCGTTGCTGCTCCGGTCGGTGTGTGTGTGCCGTCGCCCGCCAGCGCGCCAATGCCAGGAAGTGTGGCGGTGGCAATATGGAGATCAACGCCTGCCGCGGTTAGGCTTCCGGCGCCGGGAAGCGTCGCAGCACCAGAAGGCGTGTGCGTGCCGTCAGCCAAAAGGGCGCCAACGCCCGCAAGCGTCGCATTCCCCTGTATGGGGCTAGCGACGACTGTCGCATTAGCAGTGAGTCCGCCGACGCCCGCGAAGGACCAAGCGGCAGGCCGCGGCAGCGCAGCCAAGCCGCCAGCGCCATCGATCTCAGCCGAGGCGGCGCTGATCGTGATAGCGTTAGCCGTAAGCGACCCGGCCCCACCCAGTTCGCGCGTGGCGACGAGAAGCGGCTGGACTCTAAGTTGGCCGCGGCCTCCCGTAGCACCCGAGCCGGTCGACGTATTTGCGCCGCCGCCGCCGCCTGGTGCGCCTGAGGTTCCAGCTGGGTTACCCGCAGTGGAGCCGCCGCCACCCTCTGCATTCGACGTGTTAGCCGCACCGCCACTGCCGTTATCGCCGGTGCCGCCCGTGCCGGTCGTCGCGCTGGTGCCGGCGCCGTCCTTACCAGCCGAGCCGCCACCACCCCCGCCCTGGACGCGCGTCGCGCCGTTGCCGCCATTGAACGCGCCAGTCGTTGGGATGCAGGATGCAGCAGCCCCGCCGGTGCCGCCCGTGGTGCCTGACGTCGCACCGCCACCCTTCGCAAGCAGGGTCGTGTTTGATTTGAACCAGGTATCAGGACCAACCGAAGAGTTGGCCGCAGCTGTCCCCGCGCTGCCTGTATTGAGGAAAAAGGCGATCGTGGTCGCCGTAATATCGGCAGCCAGTATCGTATAGGTCAGTAGCGCATAAGCGCCACCAGCGCCGCCTGAACGAAAGGAGGTGCTGCCGCCAGAGCCACCCGATCCGGCGCCCCAAGCCTCGACCCTTACGAGGTCCCCCGCGACCATGTTGGACGGGATTGCCCAAGTCTGGTTTGAGCCAGACGTCGTGATGATGAGGGAGCTCATGCGCTGGCTACCATCATCTCATCGCCTTCACCAACGCAGCGTCGAGCCTATCATCCGCTCCACTGCTGTTCCTGCGATGCTGCCAACACCCGCTTCGGTGGCTACCCCGGTCCACGTCACACCAATGGTTGGCACGAACAGTGGGCGGCCTGGCAGATATAGAGGCGCCAGCGGCTCGATATAGAGCCGCCGGATTTCTTCTGGCTTTAACGCACGGTTCCAGATGCCAACCTGCGTAAGCCCGCCAGCATAGTAAGCATTGGCCAGGTGATTATCGCCGAATTGCAGCGTGACCGGATTGGTGTTGTTTATCGTGGTGACGGCTGCATTGCTGCCGCCCGAGACGCTGTTGACATAAATCCCTACCGTCGCGCCGTCGAACACGCCAACGATATGGTTCCAGGTGTTTTCGACCACGGCTGCTGCGTCGGGCGACAGAAAGCCAGTGCCGCTCGAATTGCTGATTCCGAACTTAAATCCACCGGTAACATTGTCGGAGTGAGAAATGTCGAATTGATCGTTGACCGACCCACCATTCACTGCGCTCACGGCGAACGCCCAGTGCGCTGGTGCGAACGAGGGCCGCACCCAGCATGATACCGTCAGCGCATTGGTCGGCAGCTTGACACTATACCCGGTATCGATGTTCGTCGCGCTGTTCGGGAACTCCAGTGCGCGACCAAACTTAGACCCAGTGCGGACGATCGCTCCGGTCCAGGTCGCCGCCGTTTTGCATCGGCCGCAAACATCGATGACTTTGGTGCCAACGTTTTCATTCAGCGGAAACCAGTGCAGCAACCCAGCGGTCAGGCTGTCAGCCCAGTTTATGCCAATAGCTCCGCCGTCCGCTACAACCGAGAGCTTTGTGGCGCGGATGCCGAACAAGTCTAGACAACCGTATAGGTAACGCCAGTATACGTCTTCTGATGGCTGCCTTCGCTGGCATCTAGGTTCTGCCCAGTATAGTTCTGCAATACGAAGCCCCATTTGCGGGGGAGCACACCGCCAAAGAACGAGGCGATCGGAATGACAGCGCGATAGGTCACGGAAACCGCTGGGCAAGACAGCACGAAGGGGCCGCGCATGTTCGATGGCACGCCGAGGGTGACGGCAACGTCGGTGCTGACCGCTTCGGCCGATGACGCGCCGTAGACCGTGCCGTCTTCCGAGCCGTAGATGTAGATGTAACAGGCCTTGTCGTTGGCGAGCGCGCTGGCGCTGGTCTTTACCGCAATGGTCAGCAGCGCATCATCAAATTCATTGGAGCCGTTATCCACCGCTACACAGCTACGCCCGGCGGTCGACGATGATGCAAGACTGGCTAGCGTGCAGGTGATTGCGGTGCTGGTGCCATACTGGATGTTTTGAACCGCCATGTCATGCCACCGTTATCTGCGTCCAGGATGTTCCGTCGTAGAACGTGCCATAGCGGTTGAATGGGTTCATCGCGGTTAGCGCGCTCTGTGCAGCGTTAAACCGCGCCACGAGGTCAGCAGCTATGGTGGCGATCAGTGTGCCAAGTGGATAGTTGACTTCCTCGACATGCTCGACGACAGAACCGTTCTGCAGCGCCGTTAGTTCCGGCGCAGTTGCGCCCACTACGCGCGATCTGGCGGTTGCATTGGCATAGAACGATTGGCGGGCGGCGGGCACCGCCAGCCAGAACGCCACGTTATACCGCAGATCACTTGGCAGGCCCGGCTGATCGAGAATAATGATCTGTCGTGCCATTGTGTCGCTCCTACATAGCCACGAAACCGGACGGCGGCGTGTAACTCCACGTCGCTACGGTTGGCTTCATGTCGACTGTGTCAGCCTGTCCCCAACTCAGCGAAATCGCGATGCTGACGCCACCGACCCGCAACCCAGCTGGAATGTCGGCGCCACCCTGATTGGTCGCTGGGTTCTGTGTGCCAAATCCGAATGGGCACCAGCCGCCACCATTGAGTCTGGCCCAGAATTTCCAATGGTCACAGTCTATCGCCACCGAGACGATGCTATCCTCTTGCGGAGGCGCCATACCGCCAGAGCCGTAGATGGCCTCCTCGGCGCTGTCATACATATCGGTGCCGGTGCCGTCGAAGAGGTCGTAGATGCCGAAGCTGTTCTGATCGACCCCGACAAAGTCATCGGCGTTGTAGGACGGATTGGCGATTCCGTAGCGTGTATCGCCTTGGCGGAACCCGAAATACAGTTCGACATACCACTTGCCGGTCGTCTTGAACGAATTACCGGTGGCAGATACCGGCGTCGTGTCAGTATCGTCGTGGTTGTCCCTGACCGTTAGGTTGCCATTCTCGCGGACGATGTTCGGCCCCGCCGCCCATACCATACTGCCGGCGCGTTGTGCGTTGGCCGTGAGGCTGCCGACGCCACCTATCGTGCGCGTTGCCCGCATTCGCTGCTTCGCGGTGGGAACCAGAACTCCTGATCCATCCATTTCCTGCGAGCCGACGAGCCGCCGCACCGGCGTGGGCACCACCAAACCACTACCAGCCGGGGACGCGACGCCAGAGTTGCCTTGCCTAAACGTCCCAGTGAAAGACCCGCCACCCGCGCCATCGAAGGTAGCGACCGCTCCAACCAGTTGCGCCCCCGGCAAATGCGCCTCAGCGACCAAGCGTCCCGCCCCGCGCATGGCGATATTGCCAACGATGTTAGCGGGCTGGAATACCGTGACGACACGGATCGCCAGGTTCTGGTCGATCCACAACCGTCCGACCGGTAGGCCAGCAGGTGAGCGCGGCAGCGAGGATAGGTCGGTCGTCTCCAACGAAATCGACACCACCGCGTCGCGCACATCCTGCTCGTTGATCGAATGCGGCAGCTGTCCACTAGCGAACAGGCTGTTGATTAGCTCATCGACAGTGCGGACAGTTTCTACCATTTAGAACGGCCGCGACGTCCACATGTTGATCGAGTCGATGTGCGCGCCCTTCGGCAGACCCGCCGGGTTGACCGTCGTGGTGCTGGGACCAAAGTTGGTCTGGCAATACATCTTCAAGTAGCGCGCTACCCCATCGGAGTATGGGCCACCCGGGTTGCCAAAGCTGCCAACCTGTTGCCGGTCTCTATAAAGACGAACCGCCGATGGCGTCCATTCTATCCCGTAGGCATGCTGCACGCTGGCATCCCATCCCCCATTACTGTCGTAACTGGCGTCTATTGGCGCGTCATAGGCGAACTGCTGAACCAGCTGCACGTTCCCAGCGTCGGTCCAGATACGCACAGGACAAATGGCGGACCAGGCGAATGGAGGCGGTGTTATCCAAGCAATCTCAAAGAACAGTCCTGGATAGCGGTCGACGGCTACGGCTATTTCCACGTAGCCTTGGTATTGCGAAAAGTTATTTGGCGCATTGAATGTATCTGTCATCCCACTGGTGAGTGACTTACCACCAGAGGCAATGTTGAGCATGTTTAGGTTTAGTCGGCCACCGGTGAAAGTGAAGATCTGCGGTGTGAGTCCGGGATCATCCGACCAGAATGCGTCGCCACCTTCGTCGAAGCTATCATAATTCCACTTATTGGCGTCATGCGAGTTGAAGTTATCTGAAAAGCTCGTCCCCTGGTTCGGCGGGTTCGGGGTGAACACCGTCGCATTGGCGCCGAACGTGCCGCGGCCGGCGTATTGCGTTCTAGCGAGCATGCGTTGGCGTGGGGTTGCGATAGCGAGTGCCGCGTTGCCAGCGCCACGATAATTGCCTAGCCGCGTTCCCGGTCCGCCACCCAGCGACATCTGCAGCACATCGTCGTTCAGCCATAGGAAGCCTGGCTGCACATTAGCGGGCGTTGCTGGCAGGCCGGTGAATAATCCTGTTGTGGGATGCAGTGACTGGATCATGTCCTGGAAGTAGACCGGCGTAATGGCCTTCGGTGGCAGCCCCTCGCGGAACATCGCCAGCAGTTCATCAACCGTGCGGTTTGTGGCCATCAGATGTTCACCTTAACCACACCGGCGCTATCCACCCACACCCGGCCAGCGGGCAATCCGCTGGTGGAGCGCGGCAGACGCGAGAAGTCAGCGGTTTGCAGCGCCAACGATATGACGGTTTCTCGGCAGTCCTTGGCGTTAAGCTGATTTAATCCCTGACCATCCGCCCAAATCACCGTCAGCAGTTCTGTCAGCGAGCGCAGCGTATCGCTGGTGTCAGCGGGTGCACCTGGCTCGGTAATGACGAAGGAGCGCTGCAACGCGCCATAGGCATTGTTCGAGGTAGCGGTGATATTAAGGCCATAGCTGCCTGGCAGCAGCGGTTGTGCGGTAAACAGACGATAGGTAAAGCTCATATCTATGCTGGCATCGGGATGCGGCGAATGTTGCCGCTATCGCTCGCCTGCCAGACCGTGCATGAGTAGACAGTCATTGGGTTCTGTGGATTGCTACCTAGCAACAAGCGGAAATGGCACCTGTCCATAACTGCCAGGGCATTGCTCTTGGAACCTTCCCAGTTTGAGCCGTTATACAGGCTCCAGGTGTAAGTCCTGCCGACCTGCGTATTATTGAAGTAGCTCTTCAGTGACCCCCGGCTTGAGCCTGTCGCCGGCACCCACAGCCAGCCGAACGTGTTTCTCTGCGTGTAGTTGGCTCCGGGTGGACTTACCCCATTCGGCTCCCCGTTGTCCGTATTGTTATACAAGCCTCCTGACCCGTTCCACAAAATCCAACCAGCGTTGTAGTCTGTGCCATTTGGCGCTAGGAACTCTGCCGCATCCCACTCAATACCCTGTTGGTCCGGCAAGTTATTTGGCACATCGTTGTAAAGTCCTTCGGCATTGTTACACCACCATGCCGGCCATCCGCCTGGGTTGTTGCCGCCTAGAATATTTCCTGCGATCGACATTTGGACTTCAAAATATCCACCTCCCCCGAAGGCGATGCCCGGCATATTCCCGCCTGGGCCGCCTGAGGTCGAGATGCATTCGTTGTAGTGGTATTGATCTTCTGACAGGAATATCGATCCGTCCGCATTTTGCCTTGCTGTCTCTGCCGTGACGATCCAGTTCACACCGCGGGTCACATTTGGCCCGTGTGTGCGAAGGTTGTAGCCAACCGCTTGCGCTTGCGCCGGAACACCGCCGGATTGCGTCGCAACTGGTCTGATTGATATTGCGGACGTCGGCGCCCCAGACCCCGCGCTGTTGGTTGCATATACGCGCGTCGAGTATGTCGTGTTGGTGGTCAGATTGGGGATATTGACCGAAGCAAGCGGAGTAGATGTAGGCCCGCCCCAAGCGACGCTGCCACCATTGGCTCCTAGAGCCCCACTCGGCGCGTAGCTATACCACTCGCCGCCGACGTTAACGTGCCAGACAACGCCATTGACCATTATGACGGTTGTCGCATTCCACCCATTTGCGAAAACGCCGTTCACCACCACCGCGTCTGTCTCGCCACCACCGCCCGGGCTTACCGAGACTATCGCCCAGGTATTGTTGAATGTGTCAACCACGCTACCCGTGCTGGGCGTGCAATAAGGCGTCGTCGGCCCATTGTCAGTGAAGGTTGCGGACGTGGTATATTGCAGCTGATATCTGCCTCTATCGAGCACCCCACCAGCGGTCGGCGGGTCCCAGCCAACAATTGCTGAATTTGACGCGACGCTAATTTGCCGAAAGTTAGTTGGAATTCCAGGCAATGGTGCGGAGGCCTGCGTCGCAACGTTTACCGCAGCACTGGTAGTTCCGGTTCCGGCACTATTGGTGGCAAAGCCGCGTATATTGTAGGTCGTCGCAGCGACCAGTCCGGCGATCGTCTGCCTGTATGGCGTTCCAGTATTATCTTGCGTCCAGCTTACCGGAATGCCGCCCGGCGAACGAAACCAGACATTGGACATGTTCAAGGTCCATATCAGGCCCCCGCTGCGAATAATGTTCTGCACCGTCGATGCCGTATCGACGAAGGTCCCGTTGCCCACCGGATGGTTTTGCGCATTCAGCGTCCAGGTAACGCCGGTCGCATCCGCCACTGAACCATGCCCCGATGTGCAGTAAGTGACCGCTTGGGCATTCTGATACGTTGTGGCGGCGTTGGTCTTATATTGGATTTGGTGCAGGCCATTGTCCAACGCGCCACCGGTCGTCGGCGGCGCCCACAAGACGTCGATCGTGGTGCTGGTCTGCACCGGCGAGGAAATGCTGGTCAGCGGACCTGGCACCGCCGCCGTAGCCTGAACCGTTATCTGAAACGGCACCGACAACACCTGATTCTGGCTGGCAAGGTCAGTGGCAGTGATGGTTATAGGATACGTCGTGCCGTTGGTTAGGGTTGCGGCGACGAACAGATTGGAACCAGAAATCGAAAACCGACTATCGTTGACCGCGAGCCCGCCACCGAACGCGGTCTGGTCCGATAAGACGACGGATATTGTGCCGATCAGCGAGCCGACCGGCGGATTGGCGGCCAAAGACTGATTGCTCAAAGATATAGAACTGATCGTATAGGGATCGCGCGTGGCGGTCACCGTGAACGATCCGGCGTATGGCCCGCCCAACGTAACCGTCCCAGAGAACGGCGTGCCATCACTGGTAGATACAGTGATCTGACCGACCAATGTTCCAGGCGGCGCGCTCTGCGGCAGCTGTAGGTTAGACAGCGCGATGTTGGTGATCGTCTTGCTGCCCGACATCAGTTCGCCTTCAGCTTGGACTTCCGTGGATCAGGCGGCATCGGCCGCGGCGGCCCTTCGTCATCGCCGGGATTGTGACCAATGTCCCGACCAATCCGGATCGGCAGGTTAAGCGACAGCAAGTATGTGTCGCCCGCCAAGAGCCTTACAGGCTCGATGTTCGCCTCGACAAAGTTAGAGCCGAACCACACGCGATAGCCCGCCACGGATAACAGATGCGGCGCGGTAAACCCGCAGCGCGTCTCCGAGATGATTAAAATGCCACGATCGTTAATGCGCATTTCCAGGCCAACGGTCGTCGAGCCGCAGACATCGCCGCGAGTATCGAAGAACTCAACATCGACCTCTGGCTTGCCGAGGAACGGACCGCTGCGATCCGACTCCGTCATCGGCACCGGCGCCATACGATCGCCGGTGGTCCATTGCTGCAATTCAGCCCACAGCCGCTCGATCAGATCCGCGGCATGCGGATAGGGCGCGCGTATTTCTTCGACCGTATCGGCGATCACCGACGCGTCGAAGGACTGGGACATGTAGATTTATTTTCTGGACTTAGGTCAGTGTATGGACTAGACTTCCGGCATTAAACACAAGAGAGTCCCCCACGCCGAGGGTTCTTGCAGTCGCAAGTGTCCCATACCACCACATGGTGCCATTTCCGGTTGTGCCGTGGTCCCAGACTTGCAACCCAGCGACGGTGCGGGCGCTGGAGAACGGACCGAAGGTAAATGCGCCGGAGTTTGCCGCTGATTGTCCTGCAGCGACTGCGCTGAGGTAGGTTACAAGCTGGCGGGTCACGCCTTCACCAGTCGCCATCTCGCTGGCAGAAATGCTCGACGGCGTGCCAAGCGATAGTCCGACCGCTCGTGTCGCCATAGTAGTCGCTGCTTTACCACCCAGATGCCAGTCCAAGAGCGCCACGCTGGCACCCGTGCTAATGCCCGTCATCGTAAGTTCTCCCACGCGCTAACGCGGGAGAACCATTCTCCCGCTCACAAAAACCTGGATTGTTCGGTTTCCCCGCTCGGGGGAGAGAAAGCGGCTGGAGATCAGTCCGCCGCGTCCACACGCCTGAGGCCGACATAGCCTTCCTTCAGTGGCGCATCGTTCAGCACGTTATGCCCGACCCACGGCACTTCCACGGGCGGCTTGTGGTCCATCCAGCGCCTGATGTGATCGAGCACGACGGTGTCGTGGATGTCGGTGATGCAGGCAGCGGCGTCAGCCTTCTCTGCCTTGACGCAGGTCTCCGGCTCGGAGTGCAACTGGTGGCACGGCCAGCACGGCACTCGGCCCTGGTCGGCGTGCAGCGTGATGGTGTTCTTCCAGTGCTTAGTGATGTTGGTAGGAGACGCGTGGGACAGCAGCATAATCTTCGGCATGTCCAGCATCGCCACGCTCCAGGCGAGGCCAGTGTCAGGTGAGATAATCAGGTCGCATTGGGCGATCTGCGCGAGATTGCGCCGCATCGACCACTCGACGGTGACCTCCCTTGTGTCCTTGCTGATGCAGCAGTGCAGGCCCTCGTCGGTGTTGTTCTGCAGCTCGACCTGATCTTTGATGCGGTCAGCGATTTCCACATCTTTGCCAGGGCCGCCGAACAGAACGATGGGAACCTTATATTCGCGCAGAACCTTGGCGATCATGTTCGGCATCCACGGCCAGACCTTGTCCTGCCGCGAGCCAGACAGCACCACGCCAATGACCCGTTCGCCGACGGTAGCTTTCACCCGTTTGGCGTCAGCGACTTCTTCGTCGCTCGGATAGAAGCGAGGGCCGATGGTGAAATCGTGCGGCACTTCGCAGACATCGTGGGCGACTTCGAGGTAGTTATGGTCGCAAATCCTGCGCCGCATCGAGGCGGGCCAGTAGAACCACGACATGTTCGGCGACAGCGCCACCAGCGCTTCGCATGAGTGCGATAGATTATAGAACGCAGCGTATTCGTTGGCCCGGCGCGCCATCCACTTCTGCCACTCGGGATCGGGCGGGACATGACCCTTCGGCAGTTCCGTCAGCTTGGTGACGTGCGGATTATGCGTCCAGATGCTGCCGTAGGGATGATCAACGATCAGCTCGACGTTATATTTCTGCGACAGCAACGCGACGGGCGATGACGCAATTAAACTGTCTCCAATACTCCCAGAGCGGAATACGCCACACCAAGGCTTTGGCATCTATCACCCATCTAGTTCTGCGAGAATTGGCCAGACCGATGCTTCGGAGAAATATCCGGTGCGGCGAATGAACGTGCGCCCCTGATAGCTAATCAGATCGGTATTAATTCCAGTTGGTATCTGCACGGTAACGTGCTCGCCACGTCCTGCGTAGCGCAGCACGACGTCTTGTGTCTTGCGAACTGGCTCAGCAGCTCTCGGCGCTTCATACGCCGCCATTCGATCTGGTTTCATGTGATACCTCCCAGCGGGAGGGACGGACTATCTCCGCCTTATCCACCGCCGCAGCGTGGCCAGCCCAGCCGGGAAAATCTCGACAGGCATTTCCTCTTCCTGTTGCAGCAGAAAGCCGTTCTTCTCCAGAAACTCCGGCACGCTAAAGTGGTCGTCGAGCCAACCAAACCTACGACCAAATAACACCGGCACGCAGCGATAGTTGCTTTCCATCGTGTAGAACGGAGCGCCTGGTTCTAGCGCCTCCCACACCGCCTGGATCAATGCCCGTAGGTCGTCCGGCATCATGTGCTGCAACACCCAGATGGCGATGGCGCCCTGGGCTACCAGATCGCGGTGGAACACCTTCTTCTGGAAGATCTCCGGAGATATCACCGTAAACCGCTCCGGGTCGCCGACATATTCCTCGGCCCCGGCCCGCATCTGCTCTGAGCCATCGATCCCGATCACCCGATGACGCAGCAACAGCGGCTTGGACAAGCGGCCGATGCCACAGCCGATGTCAATGATCGTTCCGGTCGGGAAGATCATCGTTTTCATCAGCCACTCGGTCTCTTTGACCCAGCGGTGGTCGCTGACGAGGCCAAGGTTGGGCGCGTCCTGCAGGATGATCGACTTCGCGTCCTCTAAGGACGACTGGTTGAATATCTCTGGGCAATAGCGCGCGGCGAACTTCCCCTCGGCCGCCCTGGTATCGATCAGCACCATGCCGTGCCAAGTTTCGTAGCGCCACGCCGGAAAGCCGTGCAGTTCCTGGAACTCGTCCAGGGCCGTGCGCACGGTGGTGATCGATGCCGTATCATCGACCAAGAGATAATCAGCGAACGGGGCACACAATTCCATATCGCGCAGCGCTTCGTCGTGATTATGCGCGCCATCGATGTGGATCAGGTCATAGCGACGGTCCAGTGAGATCAACCGCTGCGAGTTGGCGCGCCAGACATTGACCGAGGCCTGGGGATACTCGCGCCGCAGCATTGCTTCCGCATGCTCAAAATAGCCGGCGACGCCGCCATTCGTCCCGTTATCGGCATCGAGCCCAATATAGGTCGCATCGGGCACCGCCGAGAGCATAGTCCAAGCGGAATAACCCGCGCGCACCCCGATCTCCAGGATGCTCTTCGGCTGCAGCTCGCGGCAGACCTCGGCGTAGACCGCGTAATGCTGCGCTGTCAGCGGCAGGTTGGAGCGGTAGATATCGATGAACGCATCGTCATCGACGAATATCCGCGGCGGCAGCACTTCGTCGTCTGCATCGGGAATGGGCCGCTGTTCGAGGGCGGAATAGAACGGCGTCTTGCCGATGCGTGTCACGTGCACGTCAAACAGCCGCTTGTCCGAATAGTGGTAGACGATCAGGTCGAGCTCCGGGGTGCCGTCGGTGACGAACTTTATCCCGCCACCAACGAGTTCGTGCTCGCCGGGGCCGAATAGCACCACAACACTGCCCTGTTCGATCAGCGGCCGCCCGAGATAACGGATTTCACCGACGTTGCGCCAGACCTCGGCCTCCAACTCTGCCTGCATCATGCGGGCGGCGGCTCCGACTGGTCCTGTTGTTTCTCGTCGAGATGTTGGTTGGACGGGTGGCGAATAATCTCAACGAGCTCATCGTTGACGTTCAGCTTGCCGAATGCGCCGGAGGGGGTTTCCTGCTCTTCGGGTGGGGGTTGGTCACTCATGGTTTTCCTCCTGTATAAACTGGAGATGGCCAAGTGGGACGAGGGCTACGTCACCGACGTGGCCTATGTCAGCAGTTTCTATCGCGAAATCACTCCGGCCTGGCTGACGACGGCCAGCCTGGTGCTTGGCCACCGCGCGCCCGATCTGGCCCAGCCGTTCAGCTATGCCGACCTCGGCTGCGGCAATGGGTTCACGACCCTGGTGGTCGCCGCGACCTGCCCGCAAGCCGTTGTCTGGGGATTTGACTTCAATCCAGCACACATCGAGTTCGCCAGGCGACTGGCGGATCAGGCGGGCCTGCGCAACGTGCGGTTTGTCGAGACGTCATTCGCGGAGCTGGCGCGTCTGGATTTGCCGGACTTCGACTTCATCGTCGCGCATGGCGTGTTGAGTTGGATCTCGCAGAAGAACCGACGGCACCTGCTTGGCACCGTGGCCAAGCGTCTGAAACCGGGCGGCCTGGTGTATCTGAGTTACAATGTCACCGCCGGCTGGGCCGCCATGGTGCCGCTGCGGCGGCTCATGCGGATGCTGACCTTGGCCAGCCCGGAGCGAACCGACCTCGCCGTGTCTGGCGCGCTGGAGGTCGTCAACCGGCTGAAAGATGCGGGGGCATTATTCTTCCCGGCGCACCCGCAGCTGGAGAAATGGCTGGCTGACCTCGGCGGGCTGGATGACCGCTACATCGCACATGAATACCTTAACGAGGACTGGCATCCTCTGTCGTTCGCCGACGTGGCCAGCGAAATGCATGAGGCAAAGTGCGATTACATCGGCAGCGCCACCCTGGCGGAGAATAT
>Ga0207688_10000052_pt1 | contig 41714 bp, 37 predicted proteins | sample KBSMiscanthusM4_FD_184296 | JGI IMG/M metagenome (GOLD analysis project Ga0207688, IMG submission 184296) | Miscanthus rhizosphere microbial communities from Kellogg Biological Station, Michigan, USA - M4 (SPAdes) (version 2) | ecosystem: Host-associated > Plants > Roots > Rhizosphere ...
CGCTACGTTACCAACAAGCGCGGCGTGCTTCGCTTCCGCTTCCTGCGCGGACGACAAGTGGCCGAGTCGACGCGCAGCGGACGCAAGATACTTGAAGGCCATCGGCTCGACGGGAAACTGTTCGCTGGCGCGCCGAAGTACGCGCTCCGCCGCCGTGGTGCTTCCTGATAACAGGAGAGCCCGGCCGTACATCGTTAACGCCTCACTCGTCGCGTTGGACTTTTCCGCGATAGGGGCCAGCGCCTCTATGGCTTTGCTGAGTGCGACGCGATCGCCATCATCCTCGGCGGCATCGAGCCACACGCGACCGAGAGCCGTATAGACGATGGAAGAATCCGGGTGACGCTCGGCAGCGCGTCCAAGCGTGAGAATGGCCGCATCCTTTCGTCCCAGCCGCGCGTACGCCAGACCGACGCGGACCAGCCGTTCGGGCCTAGTTGGCTCGAGTGCAGACAGCGCCTCGAGCTGCTCGATCGCCTGGCGCTGCCGGCCCGACTCCGTGTACAGCGTGACCAATTCTTCGCGCGCTGCGGCCATCGTCGGCTCGAGTTCCACCGCCCGGAGCAAGGCACGCTCCGCCAGTCCTCGAGGCCGGCGGTCGCGAAGGCACAGACCGAGCAGGTAGTGCGCCTGCGGCATTCGTTCATCGAGAGTCACCGCTCGCTGCAACGTCTCGATCGCGGCCGCGATGTCGCCGTTGCGATAGTGAGCGAGCCCCAGCTTGTAGACGACGCGGGGAGCGCGATCATCGAGGCGCAGACTGCGTTCGTAGTTCGTTGCCGCCGCCGCGTACTGGCTCATCGCGGCATGGGCGTCGCCGAGCAACTCGAGCGGCCGCGGGGCCGTGGGATCGAGTGAAACCGCTTCACCAAGATCTCTCACAGCGGAGGCGAACTCGCCGCGCTGCCGATACGTTTCACCGCGCATCAGGCGGGCAATCATCGATTCCGGCTTGAGTGTCAGAGCGCCGCTGAACGCCTCGATAGCCTCGAGCGTCTGCCCCTGCGCCACGGCCTCGTCGCCCGCCGCCAGCAGGCGGCGATATTCCCGCTGCTGGCGCGCATCCAGCCACACGAACGCCACCGCGCCCGCCAGGGCCATCACGCCGACAGCCGCCACGATCGGCCGGTTCACGGGGGACATGGTAGCTAGGTTGCTGGGTAACTGGGTAGCTGGGTAAGTGGGTAGCTGGGTAAGTGGGTAGCTGGGTAAGTGGGTAGCTGGGTAGCCAGGTTGCTGCGGCTGGTAACCACTCCACCCCAGCCACCGGGTCCACCTAGCTACCCAGCTACCTAGCGACCTAGCTACCTAGTCGAGGGAACTAACGCCTTCTCTCGGGGTCTAATGCTAGTAAGGACGGTGCTAGACTGATGGAGACGCGGGTTTCCGGAGGGTTGGTGAAGAACGCTGGCGCTATTGGTTGGTCCTACGTAGATACGGCTGAAGCCGCCCTTATCGAGCGCTGCACAACCGGCGACGAAGCGGCCTGCGCCGACCTGGTAAACAGTCACCAGCGCATGGTCTATACCCTGGCACTGCACCTCCTGCAGGATCCCGACGAAGCTCTCGACCTGTCGCAGGAGGTTTTCCTTCGCGTTTTCCGGACTCTCTCCAGCTTTCGCGGTCAATCCACCATTCGGACCTGGATCTATCGCATCGTCATCAACCAGGCGCGCAATCGCCAGCGCTGGTGGCGGCGGCGTCATCGCTCGAGCCAGGTATCGCTCGACGAGCACCTGCAGCAGTTTGGCGACGTCGAATCAAAGGGCGATGTCCTCCCCGATCGGCTGCTGGCCAGCAAGGAGACATCCACCCTCATCTGGCAGGCGCTCGACCGGCTGCCGTTCGACCAGCGGACGGCCCTCATCCTCAGAGAAGTGGATGGCCTTCGCTACGACGAGATTGCCTTCTCGCTTGGCGTCGCGGTCGGCACAGTGAAATCGCGGCTCACGCGAGCGCGGCAGGCGCTTCGGGCTGAGCTGCTGGGTCTGCACGCATGACTCCCTACGTTGGCTGCGAGTACGCGCGCGAGCGGCTCGAGGGGCTCCTCGACGACGAGCTGTCCGTGGACGAGCAGGTCCTGGTGGAGAGCCATGTGCGGTGGTGCCGGACGTGCGCCGATCGCATCGAAGACTTTCAACTCATCGGCACCTCGCTTCGCGTTGGTTCGCCGACCTCGCCGCGCGTCGCCAATAACGAGCCTGCGCTGAGCGCCGTCTATTCGCGAGTGCTGATGCGGATTCGCGCCGAACGCGATCAGGCATTCGCGGTGCGCGTCCGCGAGATGTTCACCGACATGCGGCTGCTATGGCCGGCCGTCGGCGCCACAATGGCCGTATTGGTTTGCCTCAGTGTGGCCGTCGGCGTGTTGAAAAGCACGTCGACGGAGCGTCCCGAATCGTTGGCCACAAGACTCGAGGCGATGAACCCGGGGTCCGAAGCCAATCCGCTGAGACCGGATAACAACGCGCGAGTGGATCGTTATTTCGCCAAGTATGTCGACAGCGACAGGGCAGGCGGCATCTCCATCCCGCGCGTCCTGGACGACGGCACTTTCTTCGCCGGTATTCGCGATCAGGAAGCGATGTTCACGATGGCGACCGTCGTCAATCGCGACGGACGCATCACGAATGCCGAGTTGTTGAACACAGAGCGTGGCGGCGCGAAGTCCGAGCAGACGGTGCACGCCAATGACGTCGAGGCGGTGATGGATGCAGTGCGGCAGTCGCGGTTTGCGCCGGCGCAGACGCCGATCGGCCGCGCGGTTGCCGTCAACATGGTATGGCTGATTGTCGTGACCACGGTGCAGCAACCAACCGTTCCACCGGCGCGAACGGTGCCCGAGGGTCCAGTTGTTGCGCGGACGAGACGTCTGCCACAGGGCGACGGCGTCGCACCGGTACCCGTCGGACGTCAGTCCGCGAGGCTCAGCTCCTCACCGACGGCCTGAGGCTGTCGCCTCCGGCACTTCTCCTCGCGCGCTCGCGGTATTGTTCAGGGCATCGGTCGCCCGCAGCGTGACACCCCTCGACACCGCATCTCCCTCCAGCACGAGCTCGAACTGTTCGAAGCGCGAGTCCGCGATCCCATCCTTCGGGTACACCGACTGCCACTTGTCGCCGTCGAGTGAGTACTCGACCTTTTGTACCGACGAGTTCGCATCACGCACATCGAACGCGATGGTCGCCCGGCCGTTGTCCCGCCGTACCGACGTGACCGTAATCACGGGAGGAACGTTGTCGATCACGAACGCGGTGCTCTCGCGCGCGCCCGAGAGCGCGGTCGAAGTCGAATTCGAGGGCAGATCCGAGGCGACGATGCGAATCGTGTAGCGGCCGTTGGGAACCGATGTCGTATCCCAAACGAGGATCTGGTCGCTCATGCCGCGCTTCAGGAGCTTCCACGAGGTTTCACCTTCCCGGCGATAGAACACGTCGAAGCTCAACTCGTCGCCGTTGTCGTCCTCGGCTCGCCACACGAACGTCATCAGCCCTTTCTCATAGACCCGCCGGCCGAGTGACGGAGACGAGGTGCTTGGTGGCTGGTTGACGCGCCTGTCTGGCAGGTCGCCTTCGAAACCTGCGATCTCCGGATCAACAGGAAATGGCCGCTGGAACACCGTACCGGGCGGATGCACCGTAATCGAGGTTACACGTGGGCGCAGGTTTCTCGGGAGATATGCGGCCGTGACCGAGGTCAGGAGCGGTGCCTCGCCCTTCCCGGCGGTCAGGGTGGCGCGCCACTGCAGGTATCGCGCACGCGGGCTCGTGATCGAACTGGCTTCGCGGTCGGCGTACGTGGCGCTCCAGTCGCTCCAGGTCTCGTCTGGCGTGTTCGTGTTCCCGGAACGAGTGGAGATCTCGAGGCGACTGCCAGACGGCGTCACGGCCTCCCACTTGATGGTGCCCCACAGCGCGACGGTTTGCGCGTCGCGCACATCAGAGATGTAGGTGCCGCGATCGGCGCGCGCGCCCGCGAGCCTGAGAAGCTTGCCTGGATTGGATGTCGCCACGAGCACGCGCCCTTCGGACTGCGGCAGCAGCCCGGTGACCTGTTGCGCATTGGCGCGCGCGATCAGCGTCGGCTGGAGCGGGTCGCCCGAGAGACGGAAAATCTTTCCCGAATTGCCCGTGGCCACCAGGAGGGTTCCATCCGCGTCTATCGCGACGTCGTAGGGCGTATCGGCGCGCGACTCCCACAACAGATCCCAGGCGCCGTCAGGGAGGATGCGGAACAAGGCACCGGCCGCGGTCGTAGCGGCGGCGGCGGCTCGTGGGGGATTCGGCGATCCTTGTGGGCTCGTGACGACCGCGTCACCGACCGCGACCACCGTAATTTCCGTCGAGACATTCGCGCTGAGTGGGGTCGGCGCTGCGGTCGGCGGAGGAGCGGGCGTGCGATCTGGTGCAGACGCCGGCTTGCCGCTTACCGCCGCGACGTAAATATTGCCGCGACTGTCGACGCGTAACGCGTGGACCTCGTTGTAGCTGGAGTCGAGCAGGACGAACGGTTTTCCAGACGCGTCAAGACGGAACACGCGGCCTGGCGACTCGGTGCCGGCGAGCAGTTGACCGTCGCGATCGAACGCGAGCGTCATCACGTGCGTCGCCTTTGTCGCGTAGAACTGGGTACCTTTGCCGTCAGGCGTGATCTTGTAGATGATGCCCTTGTCGCCCGTGGCCGCGAAGACGTTGCCGGATCGATCGACGGCCAGACTCCAGATGTAGCGATCCCCGGGATCGAAGAAGACCGTTCCTACGCCCTTCGCATCGACACGATAGATCTTGCCGTTGGGCGAGGTCCCGACATACAGCCCTCCGCCGGGCGCTGGAGCGAGCGCGTGGACTTCGAGTTCCTCCGTATCGAAGAACACGGATCCTTTGCCCGACGAGTCGATGCGATATACCTGCCCTTCGTTTCCACTGCCTGCGTAGACTGACCCGTCAGGGCCCGTGATCATCGTCCAGACGAACGGGGCGTTGGCTTCGTAGAGAGGCGCGGCCGTCGGGCCCAGCGTCAAGCGACCGAACGAATCGATCGAGAGATTCTCAATTTCACCGCGCAGGAACTCGTTCTCGGTCGACACCTCCCAGAAGGTGGGCGTCGAGGCGGAGAGCGTAACGGCAGCGTATAGGCAGAAAGCTACGAAGGCGAGGCGGGATGCCACTGTGTACTTAGTCCTCTGACTGGCGTTTGACCTTTGACTGTTGACCTGGCGTCTGAATTTTTGATCTGGCGTCATTCTTGGAGCGGCAAGGTAAGTGTCTTCGAGCCACGGACCGCGTACCCCGCCGTGATCTCCCAATCGCCGACCAGCGCGCTGTCCAGGGGCCGGAAGCTCCCGCCATTCCGATCCGACTCCATGACGGCCAGGACGGAGGATGGAAGCGCCGCCAGCGGCTCACCCTTGACGACAGCGCCGCCGTCGCGCGTGACGAGACGGACGTAGAGCCGGTTGTTCTTGCGCGAGCTGTTCAATACACGAATCATCTGCGGCAAGCCAGTCGCCTGCAACGGCTGCACCTGCAGCTCACGCTGCTCGAACTGTGACAAGCGCGCGGCGTCGGCCACCATGATCGAGACGCTGCCACGAGCGTTGGCCGGGATTTGAACGGGCAGCGACTTGGTGACCTCCTCTCCGCGATACGTGCGGAGCAGGATGCGCAGGTCGACAGACGATCCAGCCTTGGCGCGAGTCCCGTCGATCCAGACGCGCTCGAGCGTGGCGCTTCGCGGCTGCTCGCTCGCCTCGATCTCGAGATTCACGCCCTCGAAGTCGACGTCCTCGAATGCATTCCGGAGCAGAACATTGAGCGGCGCCACAACCGAGGCAGCGGCGTAGGTCGACGGCTGGTCGCCGGTGAACAGATCCTCGAAGGCGACGTCGCTGTGGTTCTTCACGCGAGCTTCACCCTTGAGCGAGTACGTGCCGACGCCGTTCTGTCGCTCGTACGAGGTCAGCGTGTTCAGGATAGCGACGTACGCGAGCAGCGGCGTGAAGAGTTGATCTTTCACGATCCCGATCGCGAACTTCTTGCGCGTGCCGCGCTCGGAATTGAGCGTCAGATTGATGGGGATCATCGACGGCCCGGGACCGAGCGTCCCGGCAATGCTGGTCGCGCGGTCCTGCTGAACGATGCCGATGACGTCGCCGGTGCTGGCAATCTTCATCGAGCTGGCGAGGCTTGGCAGGATGGCGATGACGGTGGCTCGTGTCATCGGAAATTGCGTGGGGCCGAGGCCGAAGAACGGATGACCGAAGGCGTAGACGCGATTGCCATCGACTTCGGTGACCGTGCCGGTTGCGCCAACTTGGAAATCGCCATTCATCAGCGCAACCCCGATCGGATCGCCCGGCCGCAACGCCGAACCGGAAGAGCTCGTCGGCGCCGATGCGGAGGCGGACTGCGATCCGAATTGCGCGGCACCCGCCATCACGGGCGAGAAGCCGAGTTCTCGAAACGCCGAGACGACTGGATCGATGGTGCGCGCATCGAACCCCGAAAAATTGATGGGAGTGGCGATCGGACGAAGAAGCGTGGCTATGCCCGCGTTGACCGCGCCGCTGCCGATCACGCTGACGTCGGCGGGGCTTTCGGCGAACGGCTTGAACCACGCAAATGCCTGATGCAGCGAATCGCGTAAGGCTTGCTGTGTCAGTGGGAGCGTGAGTTCGGCTCGCGCAACCTGCGGTCGGCGCTGGCCCGGTAAGGTGGCGTCGGCAACCATCTCGTCGATCGGAGTTATGCCCGCCAGCGGCTCCTTCGAAAATTCACCGAGCGAGTACGACACGGCGCCGACGAGCCGGCCATCGATGTACACGGGGCTTCCGCTCATGCCGGCGATGACGCCTGTATTGGCCAGTGGTCCGCCTTCGAGGCGCGCCAGGATCAGATCGCGTCGCGGCCCGATGCTGTTGTGCAGCACCCCGAGGATGTGGGCCTTGAATTCTTCGATCTGATCGCCTTGAAACACCGTGCGGCCCGTAGCGACCATGCCCGGTTTGAGCTCGTTAACCGGAAACGTCTTCGATTGAGCGGGCAGCCCGGCAACCAGGCCTGACAGTACAAGGAGGGCAACGCCGAAGGTGCGAATATTCATCTGGAGGCTCTGGCTTGATAATACGGGTAAACCTTTGAAATCGCTAGAGACTCAAGGACTTCGGTTGACAGACCTTCCGGGCCTGAGTTACTGTCCCTTCACTAGTTCAGACGTCATGTCGCGTATCTTTAGCCGGTTCGTGCCGACCTTTGCCAGCGGTTACTGGTGGTGGCACAGATCTGCAGCTGAAGGGACCGCCAGCGTCTAAGACCAAGTTTCGAGAGCCCAGAGACGAACGCCCCTTCAGCCACAGGCTGATGGGGCTTTTTTTTTGCCGATGACGCGACTCTGTGAAACGGTGACCGGCCGATCGATGGTCGAGCTCCTGGCTGCCCGCGAAGCTGCGACCGCGGGCGACCTCGTGGAGTTGCGTGTCGATGGCGTGACCAACCTCGATTTGGGTCGCGCACTTGACGGCCGCCGGGTGCCGGCCATCGTGACCTGCCGTGCCATGTGGGAGGGCGGGCATTTCGAGGGAACTGAAGAGGAGCGGCGGGCGGTCCTTGCGCGTGCCCTCGAGCTCGGCGCCGAGTTCGTAGATGTCGAGTGGAAAGCGGTCGAAGGGCAATTGACGGGCGTGTCTTTTCGCGACCTCGTGCATCGCGCCCCCGAACGGATCGTCGTGTCGTCGCACGATTTCGATGGGGTCCCTTCGGATCTGGAATCGCGCGCCCGGGAGATGCGGGCGACGGGCGCCGGCACGATCAAGATCGCGGTCTCGGTCAGCCGGCTGAGTCAGACGCTTTGCCTCAAGTCGATCGCGCAGGAGGGCTGCGCGGTCGTAATCGGCATGGGTGAGCTCGGCGTAGCATCGCGGCTGTTGGCGGGCCGCTTCGAATCCTTGTGGACGTATGCCGGGCAGGGTCTGGCGCCGGGTCAGTTGCCGGCCCGCCAGATGATCGACGACTACGGCTTTCGTCGTGTCAGTGCGTCGACTCGTATCTTCGGGGTCGTCAGCACGAATGCTCTGCACTCGCTTTCGCCGGTGATGCACAACGCGGCGTTCGAAGCCGCCGCGATCGATGCGGTGTACGTGCCGCTGCCGGTTCAGGATTTCGGTGACTTCCTCTCGTTCGCTGAGGGCATCGGTGTCGCGGGTGTAAGCGTGACGATTCCGTTCAAACTCGATGCACTGCGAGCGGCGGAGTCGAGTGACGCACTGACGCAGCAGGTCGGTGCCGCCAACACGCTTCGACGAAGCGGCCATGGTTGGGAAGCGACCAACACCGACGTCGAGGGGTTTCTCCAGCCATTGGCCTCTGCGTGGGGAGGATCGATCGAGGGTGTGCGCGCGTCGGTGCTCGGCGCGGGCGGCGCGGCGCGCGCCGTCATTGTTGCGCTGGCGTCGACCGGCGCGCAGATCACCGTGCATGCCCGTCGGGATGAACAGGCACAGGCACTCGCTGCGGGTTTCAACGTCGCCTCCGGCACCTACCCGCCGGAGTCGGGATCGTGGGACCTGCTGGTCAACTGTACGCCGCTCGGTGGTGCCGCGCGGCGTTCGGAATCGCCGATGCCGGCGGACAGGCTGACCGGCCGGCTCGTGTACGACCTCACCTACGGACCTGGGGAAGCGACGCTCGTCCGCAACGCGCGCCTGGCCGGTCTGGCCACGCTCGATGGTCTAGCGATGCTCGTTGCCCAGGCCGAAAGGCAGTTCGAGTGGTGGACGGGAAGAAAACCGGAACCGGGAGTGATGGAGGCGGCGGCGCGGCGGCGCCTCGCAGGAACAAGTGCGGTGTGAAGCTCTGTGAAGGGGTCAGACCCCTTCACTGTGAAAACGTGTGAAGGGGTCTGACCCCACCCGAACAGCATATGCATATAACGTCGTTCGAGGAGTTCAAGGAACTGGCACAGCGAGGAACGTTCGTGCCGGTCTACAAGGAGATCGTCGCCGACATGCTGACGCCGGTCTCTGCTTTCCTGAAGGTCGCGGAGCATTCCGACTACGCGTTCCTGCTGGAATCGGTCGAAGGCGGCGAACAGGTCGGGCGCTATTCGTTCCTCGGGAAGGACCCGTTCCTCATCCTGCGATCGCGCGGCGGCAAGACGATCGTCGATCGGATGGGAGAAGCCACCGAGAGCGACAAGCCCTTCATCGCCAGCGTGCGGGAGCTGATGGCCGGCTTCCATTCGCCGTTCGTCCCCGGCCTCCCGCGCTTCACCGGCGGCGCCGTCGGATATCTCGCCTACGATGCCGCCGCCTGGTTCGAGCCCGTGAAGCTGCAGGCGACCAGCGACTCCGACGAAGAAGCCGGTTTCATGATCTTCGACACCGTGCTCGCCTTCGATCACGTGCGCCACCGGATTCTCATCATCGCCAACGCCAGGATCACAGGCGACGAAGACCTCGAGTCGCTGTATCAATTCGCCTGCACCAAGATCGAGTTCGTCGAGCGCGAGCTCGAACGCACACTGTCGAGGTCGCCGCGATCCAATGGCGAGCCGCTCGAAGTCTGCTCAAACGTCAGCCGCGATCAGTTCGAGCAGATGGCACGCACGGCGAAGGAGTACATCGCCGCGGGCGACATCTACCAGGTCGTCCTGTCGCAGCGCTTCGAAGCCTCAATCGCCACCGACCCGTTCACGGTCTATCGCGCGCTGCGACACGTGAATCCATCGCCCTACATGTATTTCCTCCGCATCGGTGGGCGCTCGATCGTCGGCTCATCACCAGAGATGCTCGTGCGCGTCGAAGGACGTCGCGTCGAAACCCACCCTATCGCCGGCACACGGCCACGCGGTCGCAATGAGGAAGAAGACCTGCGGCTGGCCGAAGAGCTGAAGCGCAACGAGAAAGAACGAGCCGAGCACGTCATGCTCGTCGATCTCGGACGCAACGACGTTGGCCGCGTTGCCGAGTACGGCAGCGTCCGGGTGCCCACCTACATGGCCCTCGAACGCTACTCGCACGTCATGCACCTCGTTTCAATCGTCGAAGGACGCCTGAGGGAGGAGTACGATCGCCTCGACGCGCTGGTCGCATGCTTTCCAGCCGGCACCGTGTCTGGCGCGCCCAAGGTGCGCGCGATGGAAATCATCTCGGAGCTCGAGAACCGGCGGCGCGGTGTCTATGCCGGCGCCGTCGGCTACCTCGACTTCGCCGGCAACCTCGACTTCTGCATCACGATTCGCACCGTGGTGATAGAAAAGGGACGGGCATTCGTCCAGGCGGGCGCCGGCATCGTCGCCGATTCGAATCCCGCCGCCGAATACGAGGAGACGCGCGACAAGGCCAGAGCCGTCCTCCGGGCACTCGAGCTGGCGGAGGCGGGCCTGTCATGATCCTCGTGATCGACAACTACGATTCGTTCACCTACAACCTCGTGCAGTATCTCGGCGAGCTCGGCGCCGACGTGCGTGTCCGGCGCAATGATCAGGTGACGGTCGGCGAGGTCGAGGCCATGGCACCCGAGCAGATCCTGATCTCGCCCGGGCCCGGACGTCCCGAGAATGCCGGCATTACGACGGATGTGATTCGACGGTTCGGGCCGACGACACCGATCCTCGGCGTCTGCCTCGGTCATCAAGCCATCGGCCTCGTCTACGGTGGCGTTGTCTGTAGAGCGAGTGTCCCGATGCACGGCAAGACGTCCACGGTCGTACACGACGGCAAGGGCGTGTTCGAGGGCATCAACGAGCCGTTTCCGGCAGGACGCTATCACTCACTCGTGATCGGAGCCGACCACGTGCCGAGGGATCTCGAAGTGGCGGCTCGCACCCAGGAGGACGGAACCATCATGGCCGTCCGGCACCGGTCGTATCCCGTCCATGGCGTGCAGTTCCACCCGGAGTCGGTGCTGACAGGAGAGGGACGGAAGATTCTGCGGAACTTCCTCGACTTGTGATGTTTCCCGCCCTCATCGAAAAGCTCGTCCGCCACGAAGACCTCACGACCGACGAGGCCGCGCAGGCGATGCGTGAAGTCATGGAAGGACGCGCCGCGCCCGGCGCCCTCGCGGGACTGCTTGCCGCGCTTGTAATGAAAGGGGAGCGGCCAGAAGAAATTGCAGGCCTGGCACGCACGATGCGCGAGCACGCAGTCGCGTTGATGACACCGCCGGGCGATGTATTCGACACGTGCGGTACTGGGGGCGATCGCTCGGGCACATTCAACGTGTCTTCTGCCGCAGCGGTTGTCGTGGCGGCGTGCGGCGTCAAGGTCGCCAAGCACGGTAATCGATCCGTGTCGAGCCGCTGCGGCAGCGCCGATGTGTTCGAGCAGCTTGGCGTGAACGTGACGGCGTCGCCGCAGGTGGTTGAACAGACGTTACGTCAGGCGAACATCGCCTTCTTCTTCGCACCCACGTTCCATCCGTCGATGAAGCATGCTGGTCCGATCCGGCGGGAGATGGGCATCAGGACGACTTTCAATCTGCTGGGACCGCTGACCAACCCCGCCGGCGCGACTCGGCAGATCGTCGGTGTGCCGCGGCCCGAGCTGACGCAGGTGATGGCTCGGGCGCTGATGCTCCTCGGTGCAAAGCGCGCGTGGGTGGTGCACGGCGCTGGAGGGATCGACGAGATCTCGACGACCGGTCACACGAAGGTGTCCGAGTGCCGCGACGGCGCAGTTCACACGTTCTTCATTCACCCATCCGAGTTCGGGTTGCCGAAAGCCGCGCCTGGCGATCTTCGCGGCGGCGATGCAGTTGAGAACGCCGCCATCATCCGCACGATGCTCGACGGCAAGCCGGGCCCGGCGCGTGAGATCGTTCTCTTGAATGCCGGCGCCGCACTGTTCGTTGCCGGCCGGACTTCGTCCGTACGTGACGGTATTTCGTGTGCCGGCGCCGCGATCGACTCCGGTGCTGCGCGCGAGACGCTCGACCGCATGGTTCGGTCTTCGCAAACGGCGGTGGCGGTATGACAACAACACCCGACTTGCTGGGAGCCATCGTCGCTGCCACGCAGAAGATCACTGCGGTCCGCCGCGAGCGGGAAAGCCTCTCGTCATTGGAACGCCGTGCCGCGACGGCCGCGCCTCGCGGCGAGATGTTCCTGGCCGCCCTGTCGAGCACCGGGCGCGCGAATGTCATCGCAGAGTGCAAGCGGCGTTCGCCTTCGCGCGGTGTGCTTGCCGTTAACTACGACCCGGTGGCTATCGCCCGTCAGTACGAAGCCGGCGGCGCTGCCGCGATCTCAGTACTCACGGAGCCGACGTTCTTCGATGGCGCACTCGAACATCTATCCGCCGTACGACAGGCAGTCACGCTGCCGCTCCTGCGTAAAGACTTCATCGTCGACGAATACCAGTTGCTCGAGGCGCGCGCGAATGGCGCCGATGCAGCGCTCCTGATCGTCGCGGCCCTCGAGCAGATGGACCTCGTGCGCTTGCAGCGATGCGCGCAGGAGTTGGGACTGGCGGTGCTGGTCGAAGTCCACGACGAGGACGAACTGACGCGCGCGATCGACAGTGGCGCGCGAATCATCGGTGTGAACAATCGAAACCTCCGGACACTGGCGGTGGACATGGCGGCCTCGCGGCGACTAGGCGCGCGCATTCCACCAGAAGTCATTGGTGTGAGTGAGAGCGGGTTGACGAGCCGCGCGGATCTCGAAGAACTGGCGGGGCAGGGCTATCGTGCGTTCCTGATCGGGGAGCGGTTCATGACCGCGGCATCGCCTGCGGCCGCGATTGCAGAACTGTTACGGGGTCGGGAGTCATTTGATCAGGACAGTGCCGACCAGACCAAGGGTGTCCTCAACAAATGACTCCCGACCCCATTTTGAAGATCTGCGGGATTACTCGCCTTGTGGATGCGCTGCATGCCGTGCGCGAAGGTGCCACCGCTCTTGGCTTCGTCTTCTGGCCCGATAGCCCAAGACGGATCAGCCCGGAGCAGGCACGCGAGATTATCGCGGTGCTCCCGAGCGAGGTGACCCCGGTGGGCGTCTTCGTGAATGAGCCGCCGGATGGCGTCAGGGACGTGGTCAGCACTACGGGCATCAAGGCCGTTCAACTTCACGGCGATGAAGTGGCGCACGATTTCGACTTTCTCGAGTGCCCGATCCTGAGATCGGTGACGCTCGAGGAGATGAGCGAGAGATCGAGGCGGTGGCCGGCAGGGACGACCTGGTTGCTCGATGCCGCCGATCGTGTCCGTCGTGGAGGCACTGGCGTGCCGATCGATTGGTCGCGCGCCTATGCGGTCGCGCGTCATAACAAGGTTGTCCTCGCAGGTGGGCTGACGCCGTCGAACGTCGAGGAGGCGATTCGAACGGTTCAACCGTTCGGCGTGGATGTGTCGTCAGGCGTCGAGTCGTCGCCTGGCATCAAGGATGTCGAGAAGGTCGCGTCGTTCGTCACGAACGCCCGCCGCGCCTTCGCGCTTTTGTGAGCTCGCGATGAATACGGTCAAATCCATGGAGATCGACCAGCCTGTGTTCGGTCAACGCGATCCGGACGATCGCGGGTACTTTGGCGCCTACGGCGGCCGCTTCGTCCCAGAGACGCTCTTCGCACCGATCGAGGAGCTGACGCGGGGATACCTCGCAGCGCGCGCTGACGCCTCGTTCGGTGAGGAGTTATCGAATCTGCTGCGGCACTACGTCGGTCGGCCGACGCCGCTCTACGAGACGCGGCGTCTCGCGCGAGAGGCACCACTTGGTCCGCCTGGAGGCGGACACTCCGTACGTATCCTGCTCAAGCGCGAAGACCTGACTCACACCGGTGCGCACAAGATCAACAACGCCCTCGGGCAAGCGTTGCTTGCGAAGCGGATGGGGAAGACCCGGGTCGTCGCCGAAACGGGTGCCGGTCAACACGGCGTAGCCACGGCGACAGCGTGTGCGCTGCTCGGTCTCGAGTGCCATGTCTACATGGGTGCCGAAGACATGCGTCGCCAGGCGCTCAACGTCGTACGGATGCAATTGCTCGGCGCCACGGTCCGGCAGGTCGATGCGGGCAGCAAGACGCTGAAGGATGCAATCAACGAGGCCATGCGCGATTGGGTTGCCAACGTCGGCGACACGTACTACCTGCTTGGATCGGCGCTCGGTCCGCATCCCTATCCGCTGATGGTTCGTGAATTTCAATCGGTCATCGGCCGCGAAGCCCGTCGTCAGATGCTCGATCAGGTGGGTCGTCTCCCGGACATCATCGTCGCGTGCGTAGGTGGCGGAAGCAACGCGATCGGTATTTTCGATGCCTTCGTCAATGACAAGGCGGTCCGGTTGATCGGCGTCGAGGCCGGAGGCGAGCGCATCGCGCCGGGACGTCACGCGGCGCGGTTCGCCGGCGGCAGTACGGGCGTGCTCCAGGGAACCCGGACGTTCGTCCTCCAGGACGATGCGGGCAATATCGAGCTCACGCATTCGATTTCGGCCGGCCTCGATTACGCGGCGGTCGGCCCCGAGCACGCATGGTTGCGCGACCTGGGACGGACCGAGTACGCCTACGTCACCGATGCCGAGGCGCTCGAGGGCTTTCAAGCACTGGCTCGGCTCGAGGGCATTCTGCCGGCGCTCGAGTCCGCGCACGCGGTCGCGTACACCATGCGCCTCGCGAAGGAGGTCGCCGATGACACCGTGATCCTCGTCAACCTGTCCGGACGCGGCGACAAGGACGTGCAGAGCGTGATGGAGGCGCTTCGATGAGCCGTCTGGCGGCGACGTTTGCCGGTCTGCGCAAGGCGGCGAAGCCCGGTCTCGTGACGTACATCACAGCCGGCGATCCAACTCTGCCCAGGACGCGAGATGTCCTGCGCGCCCTCGATCGCGCCGGGGCGGACGTCATGGAAGTGGGAGTACCTTTCTCCGATCCGCTCGCGGATGGTCCCGTCATCCAGCGCGCAACCGAGCGCGCCCTCGCCTCGCACACGACGCTGAGCGGTGTCCTCGATCTGATTGGCGATGTCCGCGGTGACATTCGCGCCCCGGTCGTGATCTTCAGTTACGCCAACCCGATTCTGCGTCTCGGCGCCGAACGGTTCGCCGATCGCGCACGCGACGCGGGTGTCGACGGGGTGCTCGTTCTCGACCTGCCGATCGAGGAGGCTGATGATTTCCGGAACATGCTGGGCAAGCGGGGGATTGATACAATTCTTCTGCTCAGCCCGACGACGACCGACGATCGTCTGCGCAAAGCGGCAGCCCTCGGCAGCGGGTTTCTGTATGCGATTTCGCGGCTGGGTGTGACCGGCGCTCGCGATCGACTTGCCGACGGCGCCCGCGAGATGGTCGAACGAATCCGGCGTGTCAGCTCGTTGCCAGTGGCGCTCGGGTTTGGAATTTCCAAGCCTGAGCATGTCCGGGAAGTCGCACGATGGGCCGACGCCGCCGTCGTGGGCAGCGCCCTGGTCAACGTGGTTGCCGAAGCGGGCACGTCGAACGATCTCGAGACGAAAGTAGAGGAGTACGTGCGTTGGCTGAAGTCCTGACCATCGAGGAGTTGCGCAACCGGATCGACGTGATCGACGAGCAGCTCGTGCGGTTGTTGAATGTGCGGGTGGCGTGCGCCGTCGAAGTGGGACGGCTCAAGCACGAAGCGGCCCTTCCGATCTACCAACCGGACCGGGAAGCCGAGGTGCTGAGTAAGGTCAAGCGGTCGGCCACCGAGTTGTCCGGACCGCTCACTGCCGAAGCCGTCGTCCGGATTTTCGAGCGGGTTATCGACGAAGCGCGACGCGCCGAGCGCGTCGCGAGTGATCACAGAAACAGTCCAGATTCAGGGATGGGAGAGTAGTCATGGTCGTCGTCATGAAGGAGCGCGCCACCGAGATTCAAATCGACGCGGTGATCGCACGCCTGATCGAGCTGGGGATGGACGTGCACCGGTCATCGGGAGCAACCCGCACGGTCCTGGGTGTGGTGGGCGCCCACAAGATCGATCCCGAGCTCATCGGCATACTCGATGGTGTGCACGAAGTACTGCGCATCACCGAGCCGTACAAGCGAGCCAGCCGCACCTTCAAGCCGGAGGACACGGTCGTCATTCTCGACGATGTGCGCATAGGCGGGGACGAAGTGATCGTCATGGCGGGACCATGCTCGGCCGAGACCGAAGAGCAGGTCATGGCGAGCGCCGCGGCGGTCAAACGGGCGGGGGCGAAGATCCTCCGCGGCGGCGCGTTCAAGCCGCGCAGTTCGCCGTACAGCTTCCAGGGCCTGGGCGAGAAGGGCCTTCAGATGCTCAGGCGCGCCGCCGACGCGCACAACTTGAAGCTCATTTCCGAGGTCATGGACATCAGCCAGATCGAGCTGATCAGCAAATACTCGGACATCTTTCAGGTCGGCGCGCGCAACATGCAGAACTTCACCCTGCTCCGCGAGCTTGGTCACGTGCGTAAGCCAGTGCTCCTCAAGCGCGGTATCTCTGCGACGATCGAGGAGTGGCTGCTGTCGGCTGAATACATCCTGGCTGGCGGCAACAACGAAGTCATTCTGTGCGAGCGCGGAATCCGGACATTCGAAACTGCCACGCGCAACACCTTCGACATTTCGGCAATCCCGGTCGTCAAGAAGTTGAGTCACCTTCCCATCATCGCGGATCCGAGTCACGGCGCCGGCCGTCGCGACATGGTGGCGCAATTGGCGCGCGCCGCGGTTGCTGCAGGAGCCGACGGGTTGATCATCGAAGTCCACAATGACCCGGATCGCGCGCTGAGCGATGGGGCCCAGTCGATGCATCCGCCGCAGTTCGACCGGTTGATGGCGGAACTGCGCATCATCGCTCCGGCCATCGGCCGCAGCATCTGCCTCGAGCCGATGGCGCGTCGCGGCTGGGCGAGGTAAACCCACAACTCCCAATCCCCAACCCCCAACTCCCAAGGCTCCCCGGCCTCCGCGGTTTGGGAGTTGGGAGTTGGAAGTTGGGAGTTGCCGATGTCGGAAGAGCCCCCTTTTGAAAACATCGCGATCGTAGGCTTCGGCCTGATCGGCGGGTCGATTGCGCTCGCGATCCGTGAGCGTTGGCCATCGATCCGCATCACGGCGGTCGATCGTCCGCCGGTGCTCGCACACGCAGCAGGCAGCGGCGCGATCGATCGGGCGGCCAAGAGCGTCGCCGATCTCAGCGGCATCGATCTCCTGATCCTCGCCGCACCGGTCGAACAGAACGTCCGTCTCCTGCGCGAAGCCACCGCCATCGTCGGTGATGGCGGCCTTGTCACCGACGTTGGCGGCACGAAGCGTGACATCGTGAATGCCGCGTGTGCGCTGTCTGGCGCTCGCTCCGCATTCGTGGGAGGGCATCCCATCGGCGGTGCCGAGCAGGGCGGCTTTGCCTTCGCGCGCGCAGACCTGTTTCGTGGCCGGCCCTGGATCCTGACGCCGGACGGCTCGACGCCGCAGGAGGCGATCGATCGGCTGACGGGATTCATCAAGAGCCTCGGCGCGCGGCCGACGACGATGGGCGCCGACGAACACGATCGGTTGATGGCGTTTCTGAGCCATCTGCCGCAGCTCACAATCAGTGCTTTGATGGAGGTCGTGGGCGAGGCGACCTCCCCGAGCGGCTTGCGCCTCGCCGGACGCGGCCTCGTTGACTCGACTCGCCTGGCGTCGAGCCCGGCTGATGTCTGGCGCGAGGTCTGTGCGTCGAACGCCGGCGACATCGGTGTTGCGCTCGAGCTGCTGATTGCGCGGTTGCAGCAGCTTCGCGCGGGGCTGGCGGACGCTGAAACCGTCGACGCCGTCTTCGGGCGCGCCGCGCATTGGCGGGCCGAGCTGATGAAAGGCCACGAGTAGATGATTTTCCACATCACGTCACGCGCGGCCTGGGATTCTGCCCTCGGCGCGGGCATCTACGAAGCGGACTCACTGGCGACGGAGGGTTTCATCCATTGCTCGACGGCCGCCCAGTACATCTGGGTCGCCAACCAGCGCTTCCACGGACGCACGGACCTGCTGCTCCTGCACATCGACCCGACGCGGCTGCGGTCAGAGGTCAGGTATGAGAACCTCGAGGGTGGCGAAAGCCTTTTCCCACACGTCTATGGCGCGATCCCAATCGGCGCCGTGCTCAACGTCGTACCGCTGCGCCCTCTGGACGATGGGTCGTTCGGCGCCTGATGTCGATCCAGTGACTCCTCATTCGTCGTGAGAGTAGAGGCCGGTCTTCAGACCCGCCTGAGAAGGAGACACCACGATGCGATTCATCATCACAGCGCAACCAGGCAAGAACAGCGCACCCGCGGATCCGAACGCGCCGTTCGACGAGCAATTGTTCAGCGCCTACATGAAATTCAACGAGGAGATGCACAAGGCCGGTGTGCTCGTGGCCGCGGAAGGGCTGAAGCCGGGCGGCGAGGTCGCACGCGTCGAAGCGAAGAAGGGCAAGCGTGCAGTTGTCGACGGGCCGTTCACCGAGTCCAAGGAACTGGTCGGCGGTTTCTACATCATCGAGGTGGAATCGCAGCAAGAGGCCATCGAATGGGCCTTGAAGTGCCCGACCGGGCTCGGCTTCGACGACGTGCTCGAGATCCGCGCGCTGACAGGGGAGTCGGATATCCCTCCGCGTCTGCTCGAACTCGTCCGCACCGCCGCCCCCACATGGAGCACGACGTTCGCGAAGGACCGTTAGAGATCTGGACGGTGCCCTTGCGCAACCGTGCGGATGTCATCGACGGCCTGCGGGTTCTCGAGCGATGACAGGTCACCTGGTGCGTCGCCGAGATACGCCGCTCGGATTACGCGGCGCATGACCTTCGCGTTGCGCGTCTTGGGGAGGTCACGAACGAATTCGATTGCCTTGGGCTTGAGAGGTTTGCCAAGTCGATCGATCACGAGCGCCGTCAGCCGGGCGGTCAGGTCGCCGTTCGGCGCATGCCCGGGCCGGAGCACGCAGAAGCAGACGAGCGCTTGTCCTTTCATCTCGTCGGGTACGCCGATCGCGGCAGCCTCGAGCACAGCGGGATGGTCGACCAGTACCGATTCGACCTCCGCCGGACCAAGACGTTTGCCGGCAATCTTGATCGTGTCGTCGGAGCGCCCGAGGATGTACCAAAGCCCGTCGTCATCGATCGCGGCCCAGTCGCCGTGCACCCAGACGCCGGGGAAGCGCGACCAGTACGTCTCGAAGTAACGCTCCTGATCGTTCCAGAACCCGCGAGTCATGCCGATCCACGGTGCCCGGACGATCAACTCGCCGACCTGATTCCGCACCGGGCGGCCCTGGTCGTCGACGACATCGGCGGCGATCCCGGGCGGCGGGCCGGCAAATGCCGCCGGCTTGAGTGGCGTCAGCACGTTGCCCGAAACCAGTCCGCCCGACACCTCGGTTCCTCCCGAGTAATTGATGATCGGCAAACGGCCACCGCCAACCACCTCGAAGAACCATCTCCACGGCTCGGGATTCCATGGTTCGCCCGTCGAGCCGAGGATGCGCAGCGAAGAGAGATCGTGCGAGCGAACAGGCGCGTCGCCATGTCGCATCAAGGCGCGAATCAGCGTGGGAGAGACGCCGAGGATGTTGACGCGATGCCGTTCGACCAGCGCCCAGAGTCGATCCGGTGCAGGGTAGTCGAGTGCGCCGTCGTAGAGCACGACGGTGCCGCCCAGCAGCGTCATGCCGAACACCTCCCACGGACCCATCATCCAGCCCATGTCGCTGACCCAGTACATGGTCTCGCCGTCATGTACGTCGAAGCAGTGGACCAGATCCTGCGCGGTCTTGATCGGGAAGCCGCAATGCGAGTGCACTGCGCCTTTGGGACGGCCGGTCGTACCGGAGGTGTAGATGATCATCAGCGCTTCGTCGGCGCCCGTGCGTTCGGTCGCGCAGTCATCGCGTTGACCGGCCACGAGGTCGCTCCACCACGTGTCGCGCGGCCCCATCACGACATCCGCGCCGATACGCCGAGTCACGATGACGCGCTCGACCGATGGCGCGGCAGCGATTGCGGCGTCCGCCGTGTCTTTCATCCGCACGGCCTGGCCGCGGCGCCAGAAGCCATCGGCCGTCATGAGCATCTTGACGCCGGCATCCTGAAGGCGCGTGGTGACCGCGTCGGCCCCATAGCCCGAGAACAGCGGCAGCACGATACCGCCGACCTTGATGATCGCGAAGAACGCGGTAACCAGCTCGGGGCACATCGGCATGAAGAGCGCGACCCTGTCACCTCGGCCGATGCCGAGTGCACGCAGTCCAGCGGCTGCGCGGTTCACCTCCCGCAGCAACTCGGCGTAGGTCAGCGTGCGCGTCGTGCCTTCTTCTCCTTCCCACCTGAGAGCTGTCCGATGTTCGGTTGTCGTTCCTCGCCACTTTTCCAGGCAGTTGTGGACGATGTTCATCCGGCCGTCGAGACACCACTTCGCCGTAGCCACGCCTGAAGACAGATCGACGACGCGGCTGTAAGGCTCGTAGAATTCGATGCCGAGGTCGTCCATCACGGCCCGCCAGAACCATTCGAGATCGGTCGTCGAGCGAGTCATCAGCTCGTCGAGCGTGTGGAGCCGATGTTTTCTCATGAAGTCGACGAGACGGCTGCGCTCGACGTAATCAGAAGTCGGCCGCCACGCGATCGCGCCGCCGAATTCGAACTGGTCCATATGCTGGTTATAACACTGCAGGCCGCGAACCACACTGAAGCCTAGAATGTGTATGTGCTGAAGGAACCCACCGTCATTCTGAGCGCGTGCCGGACTCCCATCGGATCGTTCGGCGGTTCGCTGAGGGATGTGCCGGCATCGAAGCTCGGCGCGATCGTAATTCGCGAGGCGATCGCGCGCGCGGACATCGATCCGGCGACGATCGGCGACGTCATCATGGGGTGCGTGCTGCAGGCCGGCGCTGGAATGAATGTCGCGCGTCAGGCGGCGCTCGAGGCCGGCGTTCCGAAGGAGATCCCGAGCGAGACGGTCAATCGCGTGTGCGGCTCGGGACTGCAGGCCGTGGTTCACGCCGTTGAAGCGATGCAGACGGGTTATATCGATGTCGCTGTGGCTGGCGGCACCGAATCGATGTCACGCGCACCATACCTGCTCGATGGCGCCCGCTGGGGCTACCGGATGGGAAACGCCGAAGTGTCAGACTCGATTCTCGACGAAGGATTGACGTGCGCCATTGAAGGCTGCCACATGGGCATGACGGCCGAGCGGATCGTCGAGTGCTTCGGGATCTCTCGCGCCGAGCAGGACGCCTTCGCCGCAGAGAGCCAGCAACGCGCCGAGCGCGCAATTCTCACTGGCGACTTCCGTGACGAGATTGTGGCCGTCGAGATCGCGAAGAAGACAGGGGAGTCAACGCGATTCGAGATCGACGAGCATCCGCGTCGAAACACGACTGTCGAGACGCTTGCGACGTTGAAGCCCGCGTTCAAAAAAGGCGGGAGCGTCACCGCCGGGAATGCGTCGGGGATCAACGACGGCGCAGCCGCGCTCGTCGTCACCACGGCCGCTCGCGCACGCCAACTGGGACGAACACCGCTGGCACATGTCGTCTCGTTCGCCTCCACGGGAATCGAGCCCATGATGATGGGGATAGGGCCCGTCATTGCCGTGCGAAAAGCCCTGCAACGTGCCGGGCTGTCGCTCGCGGATATCGATCTCTTCGAACTGAACGAGGCGTTTGCGGCGCAAGCTCTTGCTGTCGCTCGCGAGCTCGGTCTCGACCCGGCCAGGGTGAACACGCGAGGCGGAGCCGTGGCGCTCGGCCATCCCATCGGCGCCAGCGGAGCCAGGATCCTCACCACGCTCATCTATGCCCTTCGCGCCAGAGGAGGTGGAAAGGGTGTCGCATCGTTGTGCATCGGCGGAGGAATGGGAATCGCGATGGTGATAACGGTTTAGAAGCCGGGTCCACAGAACAGGACCCGGCCTACGGCTCGGACGAACCGGCCCGCGCTGCGACGCGCGGAACTTCACCGAGGGAGCGTCCGTCTGAACCGGCGAGGAGTGGTGGCTGTGACTCGAGGGATTGTCGCGCTCGGTGTGCTCTTTGCCATGTCGGTTGCGTGGGCACAGACGCCTGACCAGGGCGGCAATGGCGACTCACGCCGCCCGGACCCCTCCGAACTTCGCCAGGAACGCCGCGAACGCGCTCAACAAGCTCGCGAGGAGCGGCGCGAACGTGTGCAGGAGGCACGCGAGGAACGGCGCGAGCAGAATCGTGAGCGCATGGAGCGCTTTCGGGAACGCTTTCGTGGCGACGGCGTTCACCTGCGGATTTTCAAAGACTACGCGCTGGCGGAGGGCGAGACAGCGAACGAACCGGTCGTCGTCATCGGTGGTTCCGCTCGCATCGACGGCCGGGTCGATGACGACGTTGTCGTTGTCGGGGGTGGGCTCCACCTTGGGCCGAAAGCCATCGTCGAGGGGAATGCGGTATCGGTACTTGGCGAGATCACGCTCGATCCAGGCGCCGCAGTTCACGGGTCCATCGATCAAACCGTCGCTCCATGGCGCAGCATCACGTTCGGCACCGATTGGGGCGGCGACAGTTGGTGGCAGGGGCTGGCGTTCTGGGGATCGATCTTCAGGCTTTCCCTGACCCTGGCGGTTGCCGTCGTGCTCACGCTGGCCATGCCTGGGTGGATCGGCACGATATCAGGCCGTTCGGCAGGCGCGTCCATTCTCACGGGTCTCGCGGTGGAAGTGCTCTTCGTTCCCGGACTCCTGGTCCTGATGGTGGCGCTGATCGTGTCGATCGTCGGAATTCCATTACTCGCCGCCATTCCTCTCTTACTCGCCGGATTCGCTTTGATCTGGGTCGCCGGCTTCACGGGCGTGGCTGTTCGACTGGGGCGCACGCTTCGCGGCAGGAGCGCGATGGCACAGCCGTCAGTTGTGGACTTTCTGATCGGCTACGCAATCATCATCGGCGTGACCGTGATTGCGCAGACGGCGGCGTACGGTCTTGGGTGGCTCAGCCTGGCGACGTGGCCGATGCGCTCCGCAGGGCTGCTGGTCGAATACGTGGCGTGGACGATTGGGCTCGGCGCGGCGGTGCTGAGCCTGTTCTCGAACCGGCAGGTCGTGCCGCCACCGATCCCGGTCTAAGCTCTGTCTTCGTGGGCTTCGAGCCCTTCGTGGCCTTCGTGCTTCAGAACTGAGACAGACCCGTCCGTACCTGGACGTTGACGGTGCTCGTTCCCACGACCCGATCTTTCTGCTTCAGTCGAAACGCGACGCGGAAGGCACCTGGCTGCCGGAAGGTGTGCTCGGTCGTGAACCGCCGCTTGATGGCGCTCTTGCCGGCCTCGTAGGGATCGCAGTCCTCGGAGTTGGCCGACACGGTCCCGTCCCCCCAATCCCACTCTATGGTCGGGCAGTAGAAATCTTCGTAGTCGTCGTCGCCGTTGCGCACATCCACGACGAGGCGGGTTTTCAGCGGGGCAAAGCCAACCGGGGGCGTGATCTTGAGTGATAAACTGGGTTTCTTGGTCTCGCCGCTCGACTGCGCGCTCGACACAGCCCCGGCGGAAGAGAATCCGGCGAAGATCAGTCCGGCAACTGCGGCCGAGAGCGCACAACACGCGCGTTGCGAATAAGGCATGTCGATCTCCCGGGGCAGGCGCTTGCCTGATTTTACTCTATCGCTGCTTGTTGGAGTCTCTCTGAGGTTAAACCCTAACTCTCAGGTCGCACAAGCCACCCCGGTGATCAGCGGGGATGGATAGGGATATCGACACGATGCAGACCGTATACAAGACGCCTCCACTCACCCTCACGGGACACCCGGCCGCCGAGCTCGACGTGGATCTGCTGGTGATCCCGTCGTTCACGGACGACGAATTCGTCGATGAACCGGATCTCGATCGTGCTACCGGAGGTGAAGTGGGCCGCGCCCGCGCGCGGGGAGAGTTCACGGGCAAGCCGTATGAAATGCTCGTAACTGCACTCTCGGGCTGGAAGGCGCTGCGCGCCGTGCTGGTTGGCACGGGCAAGTGCATGGAGGTCACGCCCGATCATTTCCGCCGGCTCGCGACGATTGGCGGCCTGCTCGCCAGGCAGCGCCGGATGACGCGCGTCGGCCTTTTGTTTCGTCCCGGCACGATGGTCGAGCCTGTCGTGGCGGCGCAGGCGATGGCAGAAGGCATCGTCCTGGCCAGTTACGATGGCGGAGCCCGCAAGACTACTGGCCCGTCGCCGGTCTGGCTGGACTACGTCGATATCAGGATCACCGACGCGCCGGCGGCGACCACCGAGGCGATCGAGCGGGGCCGCATCCTTGGTGAGTGCACGAATCAGGCTCGTGCGTTGGCCAACGAGCCGGGCAACGAGCTGACGCCGCGCGCGTTCGCGCAACGAGCTTCCGAAATCGCCACTGCCGCGGGGTTGAACGTAGAGATCCTCGACGAGCCCAACATTGCGGCGCTCAAGATGGGAATGTTGCTCGGCGTCGCCCGCGGCAGCCACGAGCCGCCGCGCGTCGTCGTGCTTCGTCACGAGCATCCGCAGGCGCCGAAGGACCTGGTGCTTGGCCTTGTCGGCAAGGGCATCACCTTCGACACGGGCGGCATCTCGATCAAGCCCGCCGACAACATGGACAAGATGAAAGATGACATGTCGGGCGGAGCCGCCGTGATCTGCGCCATGTCGGCGATCGCGCGCCTGAAGCTGCCCGTCCGCTGCGTCGCGGTGATACCGATGACGGAGAACATGCCGGGCGGCCACGCCATCAAGCCCGGTGATGTGTTGACCAGCGCGGACGGGAAGACGGTCGAAATCATCAACACCGACGCGGAAGGACGCCTGATCCTCGGCGATGGTCTCTGGCTCGCGCGTCAACGCGGTGCTACGCACCTGGTGGATCTGGCAACGTTGACCGGAGCATGCGTCGTCGCGCTCGGCAAGACCACCAGCGGGTTGTTTGGTACGCCCCCGCAGTGGGTCGAAGACGTGCGACGGGCGTCTGAACGCGCTGGCGATCGCTCCTGGCCAATGCCCGTATTCGACGATTACAAGGAGCAACTCAAGAGCGAGATCGCCGATCTGAGCAACACCGGCGGACGTCCCGGTGGCGCGATCACCGCTGCGCTCTTCATCAAGGAGTTCACAGGCGATCTGCCATGGGTGCATGTGGATATTGCCGGGACGGCCTGGGCCGAAGAGGCCAAGCCATACCAGCCCAAGGGTGCGACTGGCGTCGGCGTCCGCACGCTGGTCGAGCTCGCGCGCGACGTGGGGTCGTGGCACGTACTGGATGAACGATGCTGATTCTGTCCCTCGTCCAGAACCCGATCATCGTCGACGTCGGCCGTCAGCCCGATCCGACTGGCGATATCAGCATCGACTTCGTCATCGGCATGTTCGCGATGGCCGGCGTGCTGCTGGCGGTCGCCGCCGTCGGCTGCCTCATCGTGGCCGGCATCGTTATTTTCATCAAACGACGCCGGGCGTCGTCAGATGATTCGGACGAGATGACGAGTCACACGCGACTCAAGATCTGAAGGTCCGGCTAAAGCCGGACACTACGACTGCGGCTAGAGCCGGCCGCTACCACTCAATCGCCATCTCGCGCCTCGATCAAGACGCGCAGCAGCAGATCGATCGATTCCTGCGATTCGAGGTGATATCGCGCTCGTGACTTGTCTGACGGGCCGATCCGAATAGCCAGCAGCTTGTCAGGCTCGACTGCCGCGAACGCATCCTCGTCAGTCTCGTCATCGCCGACGTACAGTGCTCTCTCGCAGCCGCTCCTCTCGAGGGCGCGCCGGAGTGCGACTCCTTTGTTCGCGCCGTGATCCGGCAGCAGGTTCACGGCCGCCGCACCGCAGATGACGCGTACGCCGCGGAGTGCGCGAACGACTGGAAGGATGTGTCGAAGTGCCCGGTTATGATCGGGAGCCGCGCGGTAATGCACGGACACCGAGTGCGCCTTGTCCTCGATGATGACACCGGGAGCGCCGTCGAGCTGTTCGTGCAGCCGATCGACCCATTGCCGGACCTGCGCGCGTGGCCGCGACGTCGCACCGGACCATTCGAGTCCATGATTCCCGAACAGCTGCCGCACGTCGATATCCGCCACGCGCTCTGAGATGTCCGCGAGCGCGCGTCCCGAGATCACCACGAGCGGATACTCCTTCGCGACCCGGATCAGCAGTCGCTTCGTGGGCACCGGCAGCCGTGCCCGTTCCGGCGTAGGGGCGATTGGCGACAGGGTTCCGTCGTAGTCGAAGGCAAGGAGAACGCGGGATTGCGCGAACGTCCGCAGTGTCGGGACGTGATGCCGATCGAGAATGTCGCGCGTGCGACTCACACTGGCATGTCCTCCCAGCGCCGAACCGAATAGTGCAGGGGTTTGGTCCACAGGCTTTCGAGTCCCTCGAGGATGTCCGATGCCCAGCCGAAGACATTTCGTCCGGCGACGACGCGCCGCATCGCGCGCATGCGCGCCCGGCGCTCGTCCAGCGGCATGTCGATCGCCTGGAGCAGGGCATCGGCAAAGCCGTCGACATCGTACGGATTGATGATTACTGCCTCACGAAGCTCCTGCGCCGCGCCGGCCAGCATGCTCAGCACCAGCACGCCGTCATCATCGTCGCGAGCAGATACGAATTCCTTGGCCACCAGATTCATTCCGTCGTGGAGTGAGCTGACGATGCAGAAATCTGCGAGGCGATACAGTGCGACGAGACTCGTGATGGTAAGCGCCTTGGTGTGGTAGTGGACGGCAGGCGCGCCGCCAGGAACCCGGTGGCGCGCATTGATGGCGGAGATCCGCAGGCCGATCTCGGCTTCGATGGCGGCGTAGCTCTCGATCTCCGAGCGGGACGGCACGCCAATCTGTACGAACGTCAGCTTGCCGCGTAGCGCCGGACGTCGACAGAGCAGCGCATCGAGCGCGTCGAGGCGCTCGGGGATTCCCTTGGTGTAATCGAGCCGATCGACACCGATGCCGATGATCTCAGCCGACAACCGGAAGAGGCGTGCGAGTCGGGTTTGTTCGGCCGCAAGCGAAGGCGCTGCGGCGATGGCCTGGATGCGGTCGTAGTCGACGCCGATCGGCACGGAGACGACCGTGGTGCTGCGATCGCCGAAGCGTATGCGAGACAACTCGTGCTCGACCTCGACGTCGAACTCCTCTTCGGCAGCCAACAGGAAGTTGCGACGATCGCGTTCCAACTGGAACGCGAGCAGGTCATTGGCGAGCAGCCCTCTCAGGATATCGGATGCCCACGGGCAAATGCGGAACCTGTCGGGATATGGCCACGGGATGTGCCAGAACAGCGCCGTACGGGCGTCCGGCACACGAGCGCGCAGCGCCGGGGCCACGAGCGCGAGGTGGTAGTCCTGGATGAACACCGGCGTGTTCGACTCGCCGATTTCCTCGCCGACTGCGGCGGCAAATCGCGCATTGATGTCGCGATACGCGGCCCAGTCTTCGGTGCGGAACTGCGGGCGCACATCGACGAGATGACAGAGCGGCCAGAGGCCCTCGTTGGCGAAGCCGTTGTAGTAAGCGGAGAACGTCGGCTCTTCGAGCCAGAGGCGGCGCAACTCGTATGACGGGCTCTCTGGCGGTACGAGGACTCGGTCCGTCTTGTCGACGACCTGGCGATCTGCCGAACCCGCGCCGTGCGCAACCCACACTCCGTTGCGCTCGCGCATCAGCGCGTCGAGGGCGACGGCGACGCCGCCTGTGGCCGGGGTCGCCACGATGCGGCCACGCTCATCGTGACGGTGGAGATACGGTTCACGATTGGAGACGACGACCAGCGGTTTCCGCGGCGGCGCTTCCAGGTCGCCACTGCGCGACAGTCCGTAGCGGAAGAGCAGCGGGCCGAGCAGTTCATGGATGGCGATGAATGCCACGAGCAGCGCCTGGATTCGCGGGCCCCAATCCATGAACTCTGACGCCACCAGCGCCGCAAATCCCAGGGTGATTCCTGCCTGGGAGACGAGGCCGGTCCAGATGTACTCGCCAACCTGCCGGTCGATTCCCGACGAGCGCACGCCCGCAGCAACACCCAGCTTGATGAACAGCAGCCGCAGTCCCGAGAGCGCAATGACGATCACACCGCTCTCGCCCAGCACATCGAGCCGCAGCGAGGTTCCGACGGCGACGAAAAAGATCACGAGCACAGGTAGCGCGGTGCCCTGCACCGCGGTCTTGAGGGCATCGCCCTGCGCGAGCGACAGGTTTTCGATCACGAGTCCAGCGGCCACGGCCGCTAGCAGCGGCTCGAACTGCTGCGTGGTGCCGACCTGGCTGAGCAACGCGCAGACGGCGATGAGGACCAGCGCAATCTCACGGCCGACGTAGCGCAGATACAGCGCGAACAACGCCCCCACCAGCACGCCGAACGCGACCGCGCCACCGATCTCCCACGTGAAGCGAACGAGCAGTCCGACGCCGTCGCTCGCGGTCGAGCCCACCGCGACTCGCGCAAAGAGCATCGCCAGCGAGAACAGAACCAGGAGAACGAGGTCCGCGAGGACGACGACCGTGAGGACCGTCTCGCTCAATCGCCCTCGCGCGCCCGTCTCGGTGGTGACCGCCGCCGTCATCGTGGGCGAGAAGCTGACGGTGATCACGACCAGGAGCGCCGTAATCGCGAGCCGCTCGAGCCCGCCCGCGCCGGGGGCGATGGAGATCCACGGCCATGCCAACCACACCACCGCGCCGATCCCGGTCATCGCAACGGCGAGCGTGATTCCGGTCAGGCGCGCGATCGCTTTGAACTGGGGACCGAGCCGTTCGAGATTGAGCGTGAGGCCGGCGATGAGAGCGATGAGGGTGGTGGCAATGCCGGTCACGAAGTGCAACTGCACCGCCATCGTCTCCGTGATAACGTCGGCAATGTTGGGGCCGATCAGGATGCCGAACAGGATGTAGCTGGTGAGACGGGGGATCCGGAACCGCCGAAGCGCGTCGCCGAATATCCAGGCGCCAAGCAGCGTGAAACCGATCGCAAAGGCGGCGCCGGCGGTTCCGCTCGCGACCGGGCCGCCGATCGCGCGAACCCACAGCACGACCACGACCGCGAGGATCAACGCAACGATCTGCTTCACTCGTGCGCCTCCGAAGGTCGCGACAGCGCAGCCAGCAGCTGACAGCCGATACTGCCCAGCACCGCGGCGGAGAGGATCGCCGCCGCGGAATCCATCATCGAGGTCGCGTCGAGCGCGAATGCGATACCGAAGACACCCGGTGGAAGCAGCGTCGCCCCGACGTTGGTTGGAAGCGGCAGGCCTGGCACACGACCGGTGAGCCAACCGCCGAGGAGTTTGCCGGCGACCCGCAGCACGAGATACGCCAGCGCGAGCACCAGGATCCACACCGAGAATTCCAGCTTGGCTCCCGCGACGAGCAGCATGAGCACGACGAGTGGATGACGCAGATAGCGAACATCGCGCTCGATGCTCTCGCGAGCGACACCGCCGACGTACCCCCAGAACAAGCCGGCGAGAAGTCCCCCTGCCAACGCCGACAGCGAGAGGTAATCGGCGATGCCCCCGACCAGCAGCAACGCGGCAATCGAAAACACGCGCTGCTCTGTGCTTGGCGGACCGTCGGCGAGCAGCAGCCAGGCGGTCGCCGAGATCATGAGCGCGAGAATCATCGCCTGCGTCGTCAGCCAGAGTGAGGCCAGCGGAGATTGCGAATGGAGAAACGCGAGCACGACGGCGCCGACGAGGGCAGGAAGGAAGGCATCGAAATCGCGCATGCGAATGACCGCGGGGCGCAGGCGATCGGGATCGGCGTCGGGCAGCGTGGCCGACATCGATGCGCACAAGCCGGCGACGATCGCAACGAGCCACACGTCCGGCATCGCGTCATCCGGAGAGGCCGGCATCACGAGCCAGATACCGGCAGCGACGAGGATGCCGGTCAGCAGCGATTCGAGGCTGGCGTTGCGAAGGAGCGACCAGCGATTGGGAGCAGCTGGGCGCGTGAACTCGAGCCCGGCCAGGATGCCGAGCGCCGCTACCGCAACGGGTAGCACTGGAGCAAGGACGGCGAGGACCGCCGGCGTGAGCAAGGCGAGGCCGCCTGGCCCGAGCACGGCACCAAGCAGGAGGATGAGGACGACGGGGACGGCGCCAGTCGACCAGCTCAGTCCGAAACGCACGTGCCACGGTGGGACGGGCGCCGGACTCGAGGCCGCCGCCTGGATCCGTTCGATCTCGACACCGCCGGTTTGTGTATCTGGCGCGACGGCGTCTTGATCAATCGATTCCGCCATCATTTCACCAGCCCCACGACGAGGTGCGTTCTGCCCCTCGTGATCGCGAGCATGATCGCCTCGCCCGTCCGAGCGGATCGGAAGGCGTCGCCAATCTGCGCGGCCGTGGGTGCCGTGATGTCTCCGGCGAGGGTGATGATGTCCCCTTCCTGCAGACGCGCCGCGTTGGCCGCCGAATGAGGGTCGATGCGAAGAACGGATGCGCCGATGCCGGGGATGTTCCGCATCTGGAGGCCCAGTGATGTTGCCGCTGCCGAAATGCTTGCATCAGGCAGATTCACATGGACGGTTGACGGCTTGCCCTGGCGACGTACGCCGATGGTCAAAGGACCGGCTGCAAGCCGGCTGCTTGCAACCTCCCAGTCCCTGAGCTGCGAAATCGAGTGCGCATTGAGCGACTGAATCACGTCACCGACGGCGACCTGTTTGGCCAATGGACCGCGTGGATCGACCCACGCAACCACCACGCCCTGCGTCGTCGCCGTCGCCCGCGACAGAGCCGAAGTCAATGGCCGGACTTCCACGCGCAGATCCGGCGGTGGGACACGTCCCCGATCGCGGACCTGCGTCGCTTCGTCAACGACGATGTCCCACGGAATAATGGCGAGCCCTGGCGCCTCGCGCGCGACAAGACCAGCGATCTCGCCAGAGGTCGTAAACACGAACGCCGAGGCTGGCAGGTCCGTGCCTTCAGGTACTGACCAGATCGGCCCCGGCCACGCCGGACTCTCAATCTCGTGTAGCGCGCCCACGAGGACAGGCCTCAGCGACACCCCGGCAGGCGTTCCCACCGTCGCCATCAGATAGCGCGGGCCATCAACGGCGGAGGGTGTCCAACGCGGAACATCGACTTTGACCGCCCCGCCCTCGACACGAACGATAGCCAGACCGGTGACGCGATCAACGGCGACCACCTCTTCCTCGTTCAACAGCCGATCGCCGCTGGGCAGCAGCAGCACCGCCGTGTCATTGGACAGCTTCATCGCCGTGATCTGACGTGGATCTACGCCGGTGCTGTCGTCCGTTCCGGCGACCGGAATCGTCAGCCAGGTTGCCGTCAACCGTCGTTGAAGCTCGCCAATTTCGCCGGCGAGGTTGGCGAATCGCGGCGCGACCGAGATTTGGGACAGCAGCGAGGGAATCGGGTTGGGGCTGGCCGGTTGCCCGGGGAATCGAATGCGCGCGAGTACCCACAGCGCGAGCAGCGCGACCAACGCCGCGATCAGCAGCTGGCGCGTCTCACGCGACACACGACTGCGCACAGTGTTGGACGTTAACATCCTCACTAAGAGTGTGGCATTCTTCGACGCGGGAACAGTCGTGCTCACTCTACCTGCCCTTGACCAGCAATCGTGAAACGCGGTACACGCCCGATTGGTCCTTGTAGACCAATCGATCAAACAGGGAGATCTCGCCGATGCGTCCGTATTTTGTAATTCTTCTCTTGATCAGCTGTGTAACTCTGCCATTGTCTGCACAATCTCCAGAGGGCTGGAAGATGCGTGTCGACCGAAGCCAGAGCGCTCAGGATCCCGATGACCGGCCGGACCTTACGTTCGTTTCGAAGGGCAAAGTGCTCCACGTGAAAGGCGGCCCAGCTGGAACGTTCTGGGATGCACGCAATAATGCTGCCGGTACCTACACCTTGAAGGCCACATTCAATCTCAACCAACCCAGCAGTCATACCAATTACTACGGCCTGGTCTTCGGGGGCGCGCAACTTGAAGGGACCAACCAGGCATACTCCTACTTCGTCGTTGCTCAGGATGGTTCGTTCCTTATTCGGCAGCGCGTGGGCAACGACGTCAAGGACGTGGCGCGCGCGCCGCATCAGGCCGTCAAGCGGCCTGACGGCACGGGACGCTCGACCAATACGCTGGAAGTCCGCGTGACCGGCGATACGGTGTCGTATGTGGTCAACGGGACGATCGTCCACAGCCTCGCGAAGAACGCCGTCACCACTGACGGCATCGTCGGCTTCCGCGTCAACCATCAACTGGATGTGGCCGTTGAGGGATTCGAGCTCCAGCGCTCCTAAGCGCACGCAGACGTGCGCTCGTAGACGTGCCTTCACCACGTGTCTGCTGATCGCTCTCGCAGGCGGGGCTGCCTTCGGCTTCGCTCAGGCCGGGCAAGCCCCGCCTCCACGTGCTGCAGAGGACTGGCCGCAGTTTCGTGGACCCACAGGGCAGGGTCACTCGAAGGAGCAGGGGCTGCCCCTCGAATGGAGCGAGACGCAGAACATCGCGTGGAAGGTTCCCGTCAGCGGTGGATGGTCGTCGCCCGTCATCGCCGGCGGGCGCGTGTGGGTCACCGCCGTCGACGCCACTCGCAACAAGAGGGGAGAAGACTCTGTCATCTCTCTTCGCTTGATCGGCCTCGATGTCACCTCTGGACGCGAGGTCGTCAACACGGAAGTCTTCAAGATCGATAATCCCGGCGCAATTAACATCAAGAACAGTCGCGCGTCGCCGACGCCCATCGTCGACGGCGATCGCGTCTACGTGCATTTCGGCGAGGATGGCACCGCCGCGCTCACGACATCCGGCCAGTTGCTGTGGTCCACACGCCTTCGCTATGACGCGCAGCACGGCAACGGCGGCTCACCGGTTCTTTATCGCGATCTCTTGATCATCAACTGCGATGGCTGGGGCAATGACGCCTATGTCGTCGCACTGGACACCCAGACGGGCAAGTCGAAGTGGCGGACGTCGCGGCGCCGGCCGTGGAGTCAGGCGTACTCGACGCCGCTCGTCATTCGAGTCGGTGACGAGGATCAGGTCGTGTCGGTTGGTGCGTTCAGGACCGTCGCGTACGAACCGCTCACGGGCAAGGAGATCTGGCGCGTCAGCTACGGCGAAGGGTTCTCCAATGTCCCTCGGCCCGTGTTCGGCCAGGGCCTGGTGTTCATCGCTACCGGGTTTCAGGAGCCGGCGCTGATGGCCGTGCGCGCCGACGGGCGCGGCGACGTCACGCGGACACACGTCGCGTGGATGTTGACTCGCGGTGCGCCGTACACGCCGTCTCCGATCCTCGTCGGTGACGAGCTGTACTACATCAGCGATACCGGCGTACTGTCGTGCGTCGACGCGACGACGGGAAAGATGATCTGGCAGCAGCGCCTCGGTGGCAACTACTCCGCGTCGCCGGTGTTCGCCGACGGTCGCATCTACACACTGAGCGAAGAAGGTATGACAACGGTCTTCGCACCTGGCAAGACGTTTCAGAAGCTTGCGACCAACCGTCTCGACGGCACGACGCTCGCGTCCATCGCGATCTCGGATCGCTCGCTCTTCATCCGCTCAGACACGCATCTGTATCGCATCGCCGCTGCGAAGTAGACGTGTCCTTTGTCCGTGGGCCTTGGTGCTCAGTCCGTCCCTAGTAGTCCCTCGTCCTTGGTCCCTGTGGACCGTAGGACCAAGGACGGACCAGAGAACCAAGATCGAAGGACCTGGGACGGTCTATTGTTTAAGCAACGGGTGCAGCATCGCGACGCGATGCATGTACCCGCCGTCGCGAGCGAATTGATCGGACGCCGCGATCTTGAGGTGCGCGAGTCCCTGCGTCTTGTTACCAGTGGCCTCGTAATAAAGCCCGACGTAGAGCTCTGCGTAGAACCGGGCAGAGAGCGATTGACCTGCCGCCGTCAGTACTGCGTCAGGCGTCATCGTCCCCTTGAACATCTCGTAGACTTCGCGCATCGGTGAGCGCTGGTCGGGCCCGACGGGCAAGAGCGCCGCGCGTGCCTTCTGCGGTGATTCGGCATGGGCCACGCAGAGAAAATGCCACGCGGGGTTTTCGACGTCGTTCGGATTGACCGTACGATGAGACTCGAATTGCTTGCGGCAATCGTCGTAGCGGCCGACGTAGTAAAGCGCGATCCCGCGCTGCCACAGTTGCGGCGCGGCCTCGGGTGCCAGCGTGGCGACTCGATCGAAGCCGACGACCGACTCCTTCACGCGCCCGGCGAGAAAGTCGTCGATCGCGCGATCGAGCACGTCTCGTGGATTCTCCGCCGATCGCTGCAGCGGCGGAAGCGCGGCGAGAGACATGATCGACATGAGGGCGATCACGCTTCTCATTTGCGAAGATCGAGACAGAGGAGCGTGTTCTCGTTGCGGATGTAGAGCAGGCCGTCGGCCAGCGCGGGATAGGGACGAACGACGCCCTGCATGATCTGCGCGCGGGCAATTGGCTGAAATGCCTGCGGTGAGGCGGCTGCGAGAATCAGTTCGCCTCCCTCGCGGGTGATCACGAGCCGCTCACCGGCCAGCAGCACGCTGCCGGCGCGGAATTGCTCCTGGCTCCACTTGACCATCCCGGTCTTGAATTCGACTGCCCGGAAGCTTGGCCCGAATTCCTGACGCCCGTGAAAACCGTACAAATATCCGTTGTAAAAAACGCTCGTCGCGTAATGGTTGGACAGCACGTCGTCAGAGGTCCAGACGTCGACCAACTGTGATCCGTTCACGCGCAGCACTCCCGCTCCGGGTCCGTACTGCGCTGAGACAAAAACCTGATCGCCGACCACGATCGGCGTCGCGGCGTTGACCGACGCGGCGATGCGAGCGCGCCAGCGCCGCTGAAACTGCACCATCCCCGACGCGGGATCGAGTCCTATGAGGTTGTCGCGCGTGAGAAACACTCCGAGTCGACGGCCACCGATCGTGGCGGCCACGCCCGACGAATAGCTGGCATCGTCATCGGTAGCGGTCCACAGCACTTTGCCGGTCTTGGCCTCGAATGCCACGATGCCGGCCTTGTCACCGCCAACGTTGGCGATGACGCGGCCGCCCTCGACGAGCGGTGAGCCGGCTGCGCCGAAGAAACCCTTGGGCACGCCGAAGCGCTTCATGGTGTCTTCGCTCCACAGGCGAGTGCCCTTGGCCAGATCGACTGCGTGGAGTTGGCCCTCCGCTCCGAACGTATAAATCACTCCGTCTGCGATGACCGGTACCGCTCTCGGTCCCTCGTCGAATCCGAAGTCATCCCGGTACCTGGTGGGGTAGGCGTATCGCCACGTGGAATTGCCGTTTGCCGCATCGAGCGACTCGAGGACTTCCTCGTTGCCGACGCGATGAAACAGGATGACGCGATTGCCGACGACAGCAGGGCCGGCAAATCCTTGCCCGATCTGCTTCCGCCACACGACCTTCGGACCCGCAGATCCCCACGTCTCGGCAAGAGGTGGTCCCCCGTACGTGCCGTTGCGGTCGGGACCGAGGAATTGCGGCCAGTCGGTCGCCGCTCCAGTGACCACAGAGACGGCGATCATCGCCACAATCGAGACCAGTCCGAGACGCAGGGTTCTACGCATGCTCAGCGAACCGCAAATCCTTCGCGCGGGTTGAATTTCTTCCCGTCTGCTCTGACGGCGGATTCCCAGATCGCCGCCGGGCGGCCGTCTTTCATCGGTCGCCCTGTGATCGTGAGCTTCGTGCCGACCGGAAACTCACTCGGACGTATGCCAGCGCGCTGGAGCGTGCTCGGCCCCTCCGCCTCGAAGCCCCATGTCGTCACCTTGCCGCTCTTGTCTTTGACGTCGACGAGCAACCAGGAGTGCGGGTTCGTGTACTGGAATTCCTTGACGACACCTTCGACGGTGATGGTTTTCTTCTCCTCGAACATCGCCGCCGAATGGTGCGCAAACACCGGCAGCGACGCGATGACGAGGACACCACCCGTCAGCAGGCCGGCCCAGGCTCTGCGTGCAATCACGGCTTACCTCCTTTTTTGTCGTCACTCTGCGTAAAGGTCAGATCCTGGAACTGCGTCGATCCGTCCTGCGTTTGAAACACGGAGTTGTTCTGATTCTCACCGCAGTTCCAGTACCTGATACGCAGAGTCTTGTCCGGATCGTCCAGTTTCAGATATGACTGGCGCGCGTACCACGGCTCGACGAGCGCTGGCGGGTCGTAGACCCAGACATCGGCGCGAAGCGTCTTGGGGTCGGCCTTGTACCAAATCTCCACGGTCTCGACTTGATCAGTGTAGTCGGGATGGGCTCTCTGATAGATCCCCGATCGCAGCTGGTTCGTGTGGATCACGAGGCGATCGCCGTCCCAGAACCCTATGGAGTCGCCGTTATAAAGCGGATAGCGATCGGCGGCAGGGATGTGATCGCGCCCGTCGGTGTAGATCCGCCGAATGTCATTGACCATCTCATTGACGAGCCACGTCTGTTCAGGAGTCACGATGAACTCGCGCAGGAAGGGCTCGGTCAACCAGCGCGGGTGTCCGGGGGGAGCGCAGGTCGAAATCGGATCCCACTCGATCCCGTTTTTCACCCCCTCGATCCGCTTGCGCATTCGCTCTTCGTACTCAGGCGTCAACTTAGCGGTGGGCGGACCACCCTCCGGCGTTTCCGGATCGAATGCAAATCCGGCCACCGGTGCGCGCGTATAGACGCCGCGCCAGTCCGGCAGGCTGGTCCAGACCAGTGCCTGTCCGCCCTTGGCCTGTTCGCGTAACGCCTGGTAGAGCTCCGCCGCGGTCTTGTGCTCACGTCCGAGCGCAAGGTTCTCCTCTTTGGTGCGCTCCGGGCGTGAAGACGTGGCCGGGCTTCCGCCCGGCGCGTTTGCCGTCGTGCAGTTGGAGGCGAGTATTCCCACCACGAGCATCGCCGCCGCTAACAACGCTGTCTCTGATCTCATCTCGAATCCTCTGGCGCGAGGGACGTGCAGGGAGGCTACCGCCGAGCGACACACAGGGTCAAATGATGGCGCTCCAGTTCGAGCGTCCTCGCCCTGCGAGCGCCCTCGGCGGCGTTCAAGTCGGCAGTATAGCGGCCCGAACCTTGCGACGCAGGTCCGGTATGCCAAGCAAAGCCACACTCAAGCGGGCTCGCAAGGCGAAGCGCGCCGGCCGGGCCCCATCAACGCAAGCGGGCGAATTTGTACGTGAAGAGATTGATCACGTTCGAGAAGGAAAGCACGGCGCACGCTCGACCAAGCAGGCGATCGCCATCGGACTCTCCAAGGCTCGACGGGCGGGTGTCGATCTTCCCCCGCCGAAGAAAGGAACGACGTCGGCTCGGACGCGCCGAGCCGCCGAACGGGAGTTGAGCCAGGGCCGCAGCGGACGAAAGCGGACAGCGTCTGCCACGCGTTCCCGCGCGGCCCGGCGTGCACTGAAGCATGAGGGTCACGCGGCAGGATCAACGGCGCAGTTATCGAAGCAGGCACGGACGGCAGCTCGAAAACGTTCTCGAGAGGCGCGCAGCGCTTCTGCTCGCCAGGCGGCGAGAACCAAGGGCGCCACTGGGCGTCGCGCCGCCGCTAAACGTGCGGCGGCAACCCGCCGGCGTCGCGCGTCCTCCTGATCGAAACGCCGCCGCGCATCACGGCCCGGCATCGTCGGCACGAGACGTGCTCGGCAGTCGGGTGGCCACGTGAGCAGCGCTGCTATGGATCGGCGTGCAGCACGCGGCCGTGTGGGGAATTCTGGCCGGTGTGTTCAATTCCATTCCGTACTTCGGCCCGGTCATCGTCTCGGGCGGCCTGCTTGTCGTCGGCCTCGTTCAGGGAGGCGAGCTGGCCCAAGCGTTGCTAATGTCGGGCGTCGCGCTCCTGATTACGTCACTCGAGGGCTGGTTGCTCACGCCGCTGCTGCTGGGCAAAGTTGAGAACATGAGCGCGCTGACGGTGTTCATCGGATTGATGCTGTGGACGTGATTGTGGGGTGCATGGGGTACGATCCTCGCAGTACCGACGCTGGTCATTTTGAAGTCGACGGCGGATCATGTTCCCGGGCTCGCGCGCGTGGGACGGTTGATGGCGCTATGAGTTCGCACGTGGACGCGCTCGCAGTTGAACGACATGGAACGACGCCACCTGTATCTCCTGGCGATTGCGTGTTCGACCGCCTTTATCCTGTTCGCCATTCTTCCCTGGCGCGGGTTCGATCCCGAAGCTCACTGGCACAGGGTCGGCTGGATTCCGTTTGTTTCCCGCCCGATTGGCGCGTTCGACATAGTCGGCAACCTGGTGTTGTTCGTCCCTCTGGGAGCTTCGATCACGCTGTTCGCGGGTCGGCCAGCCTTGCGTCGGACGGCGACCGCGGCGTTTGCTCTTTCTCTCTTCGGCGAGTGGTCCCAGATCTACAGCCGCTACCGCTTTCCGACCACGCAGGACATCCTGCTCAACGTAGTTGGGGCCGTGGTCGCGGCCTTCGGTGTGGACTACCTGAGGCGCCGGAAGCGGGAAGCGGAGGCCCGAAGGTCCGGGCAGGAATCCGAAGCGCCCGGTCCAAGGGTTAAGGTAATGTACGGATCTCCCGTTCCACCGGCGTTGATCAACGGCAGAGGCAAAGCTCGTGTGGATTGATCAGGACTTGGCGCAGACCCCCGTGAATGCGGGGACGGTCGAGCTCGACCTTTGCGACCTGGGTATTGTCGTACTGGACGCCGATGGCCAGGCCGCCTCGACCAACGAGCGCGCTCGCCGACTGCTGCAGGCTGAGTCACAGGCCGATCTGGATCAGCGGATAGGAGATCTGCATCAGGCACTCAGAGAGGCACAATTCCTCAATGGGTCCACGGATGAGGCGTCGGTGGACGTCACCGGCGTGGGCCCGATCAGCGTTCGAAGCTGTTCTGTCGCGGGCATGAACAACAACGGACGAGTGTTGCTGCTTCGTGACGCACGTGCGCTGACGAGCACCACGAGTCTTTTGCAACAGGCGGCGCAGCACCGGTCGGCGACATTTCTCTCGCGCGACTGGGTGCACGACCTCAAGGGCATGCTGCACATCATCCGGATCAACTGCGCGCTGATCGGGCGGCTGGTGCAACGGGCCTCACCCTCGATCGATCAGGCGGCGGTGACGCGATGCCTCGATGCAATCCCGCGTGAAGTGGAGCGTCTCGATCGCTCGTTCGAATTGATATTCGGCGCGAAGCCGAGCGAACAGCCAAAGTCGTTCGATCTCGGGTCGATGTGCGAGCGTCTCAAGCAGTTGATTGCCGCGCGCGCCATTCGACAGCGAGTCGAGGTGGTTCTCGAGTTGAGCGGTGGCTCGAAAGAGATTTTTGGATTCGAGGACGTCGTGCAGGGCGCGCTCCTGAACGTGATCATCAACGCGCTCGAGGCGATGCCCGAAGAAGGTCGTTTGGTCATCAGCGCGGAAGGTGGCGCATCGGCGGTAACCGTTCGCGTAGCCGATAGCGGCGGGGGAATGCAACCTCTGCTACGAACGCGGCAGTGGCGACCACAATTTGTCAATGGTGGGCGTCAGACTGGGATAGGCTTGCATGTGACCCATTCGATCGTCGAGTCACACGGCGGTCGCATCGAGTGCACATCGAACGTCCCCCACGGGACGTCCATTGAAATCACCTTTCCATCAGCGGCTTCGACAGGAAGACTCGGACATGGCTCACGCACTCATCGTTGATGACAGCGCCAGCACGCTCGAAAGCCTCGAGCAACTGGTCAAGCTGGAAGGTTTCACCACGGCCACAGCGGCCACGATGGATCAGGCGCGCGCCGAACTCGCGAAACAGCTGCCTGACGTGGTGCTCGTGGACCTCAATCTGCCCGATGGCAGCGGCCTCAACCTGTTCGACTCGATCAACGGCGTCAGCGAAACGCCTCCTGCCGTCGTGCTCATCACCGGGCAGGCGAGCCTCGACTCGGCCGTCGAAGCGTTGCGACGGGGAGTATCCGACTACCTCACCAAGCCGCTCGACGTCGAGCGCTTGCGCAAGATCCTCCAGGACATTTCGCAAACCAAGCGATTGCCCGATGAATTGCGCGAACTCCGCTCCGAGCAGCAGCGGACCGGCCGTTTTGTCGGGATCGTCGGCCGCTCCGAGCCAATCGTGCGCGCGTGCGAGTTGATCAGCCGCATTGCGCCGAGCAGCGCCAGCGTCCTCATCACGGGGGAAAGCGGCTCGGGCAAGGACGTGGTCGCTCGCGCGATTCACGAGCTGAGTCGCCGTCGTCATGGTCCGTGGGTGCCGGTGAACTGCGGTGCGATCTCTCCCTCGCTGATGGAGAGTGAGTTGTTCGGACACGAGCGTGGCAGCTTCACCGGCGCGGAACGCCGGCACAAGGGCTACTTCGAGCAGGCGACGCGCGGCACGTTGTTCCTCGACGAGATCACCGAGATGCCGATCGAGCTGCAGGTCAAGCTGCTGCGCGTACTCGAGACCAATTCCATGTCTCGCGTCGGCGGCGAGCAGCCGATTCAAGTCGACGTGCGGATCCTTGCCGCCAGCAATCGCAACGTGCAGCAGGCCATTGACGACGGAAAGCTGCGACCCGACTTGTACTATCGACTAAAGGTGTTCCAGATCGATCTCGCGCCACTGCGCGACCGACGCGAAGACATCGCGCTGCTGGCGCAGGCGTTCCTGGAAGACCTGATTCAGAGCGAAGGGCGAACCAAGCGCTTCAGCGATCAGGCACTCACCGTGCTCGGACAGTACCACTGGCCTGGAAACGTCCGCGAGCTCCGTAACGTGGTGCACTTTGCCTACGTCCTCTCGGAAGATCTGATCGACGTCGACAGCCTTCCCGCCGAAGTCCAGCGCGGAGGGAAACAGACGGAGCCGTCGGTCGAGGCGAAGAACGAAACCGGTGGTGTATTGACCGTGCGCGTCGGTTCGACGATCGCCGAGGTCGAGCGGCGTCTGATCCTCGCCACGCTTCGCGAGTATCAGGAAGACAAGCCGAAATCGGCGAGCGTTCTCGGGATCAGCTTGAAGACGCTGTACAACCGGTTGAACCACTACCAGACCCCTGAGTCTGGCAGCGGCGGCCAGTCCGACGAGCAGCCACCATCTCCGTCGACGAAGGAATGGGAAGTTGTTCCGTAGAGCGGCCCGCTCCGTGGAGCGGCCCGCTCTCCGGAGCGGCCGCTACTCTCGACGTTGAGAGCGCAACTCGTCGTCGATCACCTGACTGAGCATCGGGGGATCGATCGGCTTGCGCAGGCGCGCGTTGACCGGCTGGTCGTGGCTGAAGACCTCGTCGGCCGAGGTCACCACTATGATCGGCATCGTGGTGCGACGCTCGCGCAGCGCAAGGCACAACGCCAACCCGGATAATCCCGGCATCCGCCAATCCGTCACGACGAGATCGGGCGCGCTGTCAGTTACCAGTGCCAGACCATCGGCGCCATTGCTCGCGGTGACCACGTCGTAGCCATAGTAGTCAAGCAGAAGCGACAGCGCTTCACGCGCGTATGGATCGTCCTCGATCACCAGAATCCGCGCGCGCGGTTGCGTTCTGTGCGTTCTTCGCCGTCGTGCGACAGAAGGGTGCTCGACCGGAGTCAGCGACTCTCGGGATGCCAGATTTCCCTGGCTGAGTGGCGCACGAGAGGCTGCAGGTCCTTCTATCGACCGCCGCCGTTGCCGAACTACCTGACTCATACAACTGGGTACTCACGCGGGTCTTGCCGGGTTCACACACGACCGGATATAGCCGGCCCACTAACTCAATCAACGCAAAGAGCACGTTTCATGCCCTCCAAACCGTGGCTTGAGAACGCGTGCCCGACCCAGAATTACAAGTGTCGCAAGGCAGAGCTGCA
>Ga0207688_10000057_pt1 | contig 40457 bp, 32 predicted proteins | sample KBSMiscanthusM4_FD_184296 | JGI IMG/M metagenome (GOLD analysis project Ga0207688, IMG submission 184296) | Miscanthus rhizosphere microbial communities from Kellogg Biological Station, Michigan, USA - M4 (SPAdes) (version 2) | ecosystem: Host-associated > Plants > Roots > Rhizosphere ...
AACGTTACGGTCAACGTCACGGAGCTGTCGCGAATCTTCACGGAGTTGTACGGGCCCGAGGGGCTCGTCGTGAACAGCCAGGCGGCGCTCGCCGGCGGTATCTCCCACTCGGCACATTTCAACAGCGCGTTCGAAAGCGAGTTCTCTCAATTCGGCACGGCGCTCACTGGCCAGATCGTCTCGTTGCCGCTGCCTGCACCGGCATCGGGCTTTACGTACGAGTTCGATCCGAGCGTCGGCGTTTTCACGCGGTCGACCTCCACGTTCGGTCCGATCCTCTCCGAACGCGCGGACACGATCGGCGCCCACCGCGTCTCATTCGGGTTCGCGTATCAGCGGCTGGCGTTCGATTCGATCGAAGGCATGGACCTGCAATCGATACCGGCCGTCTTCACGCATGACAACGCTGAACTGCGCGGAGGCCGTGAAGACGTCATTACGACCGTCAATTCAATCGACTCGGAAGTGACGCGATCGGCGGGCTTCATCACCTACGGCGTGTCGAACAGTCTCGACGTGTCGGTGGCCATTCCATACATCTCGGCAGATATCGTCGTGACCTCCGATGCCACGATTCGCCGCATCGGCACGACCATTCCCGAGATTCATTTCTTCCGCGCTGCCGATGACAGCATCGGGGATCGTCGACTGTTTACAGCGTTTGGCCATGCGAGCGGGATTGGCGACATCGCGATTCGTCTGAAACAATCGATCAAGAAGGGGCAGAGACAAGGCTTCGCCCTCGGGCTCGACCTTCGCCTGCCGACCGGAGACGAGCGCAACCTGCTTGGAACCGGGGCACCGGGCGTCCAGCCGTTCGTGGCGTGGTCAACGGACTACGGTGTCCTGTCGCCGCACATCAACGTCGGATACCAGTGGAACGGATCGAGCATCCTGGCCGGCGATCTCGAGGCGGGTATCGCGGCCGATCTCCCGGACGTCGGTGTCTACTCAGTCGGTGCGGTCGTGGCCGTCCACCCTCGCGTGACTGTAGCTCTCGACGTTCTTGGCCGCTACATCATCGACACGCCGATCGTTCGCCGCGAAGACTTCCACGCGCTCGACGGCCGATCTGTTTTTCCCAACATCGCTTTCGAGTCGGGAAACATCAACGAGCTCAGCAGCGCTGTCGGGCTTAAGATCAACCTCGCAGGGCGGCTGCTGCTGAACGCCAATCTCCTGGCCGCTCTCAACGACGCCGGCCTGCGCGACAAGATCTCGCCGCTCGTCGGCGTTGAATACGCGTTCTAGCGCACTGTCCGGACAGTGTAGCGGAGGGTCTTTAGACCCGCCGTAGGTCTTTTTGACCCACCGTCGACTCCTCCGAGGACGCCGCCCATGTGGACATTTGTCAGCGGCACGATCCTGTCTATCGTGCTCGTCAGCCAGGTGGTTGACGCGCGTGCGTGTCAGTCGCCGGAGCCGGGTTCCTCGAACCCGACTTCGAATCCCGTTCCCAACCCCGTCCCTTCGACTGCCGTCCTGACTACCAGAGACGGTGTGCGGTTTCGAGTGGAAACCGTGATGAGCGATCTGGAGATTCCATGGTCGCTCACGTTTGCGCCCGATGGCCGGCTGTTCATCACAGAACGCCCGGGACGAGTACGTATCGTCAACCTCTCTGCGCTCAGTTCCGAATTGGCGCTGACACTGGACGGTGTCTACGCGCAGGGCGAGGGCGGACTCCTGGGACTCGCGCTCGATCCCAACTTCGCGCAGAACAACTTCGTGTATCTCTACTACTCGGCCGTCGCGGGCGGCGGAGCCGTGAATCGAATCGAACGTTATCGTGAAGTCGCCGGCCGCCTCGCTGAGCGTGTGCTGCTGCTCGACGGCATTCCGGCGTCGACGATTCACGATGGCGGCAGGCTCAAGTTCGGACCTGACGGCTTCTTGTATGCGACCGCCGGCGACGCATCCAACACCGACTTTTCGCAGGATGTCGCGGCGACAGCCGGCAAGGTTCTACGAATTACATCGAGCGGCGCGTCCGCACCAGACAACCGATTCAGCTCGCCGATGTTCAGCTACGGACATCGCAACCCACAGGGGATCGATTGGCACCCGGTTACGGGAGATCTCTGGGAGTCGGAGCACGGCCCGAGCGGCAACGATGAAATCAATGTGATTCAGTCGGGAGCCAATTACGGCTGGCCCGACGTCCAGGGGTCGGCCAGCGCTGCCGGGATGCAGTCGCCAATCGTGTTCTACTCCTCGACGATCGCGCCCTCCGGTATCGCTTTCTATCGAGGGCAACGCATTCCTCAGTTCGCAAACAATCTCTTCGTCGCCACGCTTCGCGGAACGCATCTCCTGCGATTGACGACGGATGCACGCCGGGTGGTCACGCAAGAACGTTTGCTCGACGGGACGTTCGGCCGCCTTCGCGACGTCGTGACCGGTCCCGATGGGTACCTCTACTTCTGCACGAACAATCGTGACGGCCGCGGCAACCCCGTCGCGGGTGACGACCGGGTCCTTCGGATAGTTCCAGCCTCCTAGAGCAGTTGTCGTTTGCGACACAGCCGCGTCCTTCGTCCCTAGGCCTTAGTCCCTGGTCAAAAGCGCGCTAGGCGAGTCGTTTGCTCGATCGCAGCGTCGCCAGCACGAGAATCGCCACGCCCCAGCCGAAAAGGGCAAGAGCGTCGGGCCAGAGGACCTCGAGACCCACGCCTTTGAGGAAGATTCCGCGCAGGATGACGAGAAAGTACCGCAACGGAATGAGGTAGGTAACGGGCTGAATGGCGGCCGGCATGTTCTCAATCGGGAAGACGAATCCCGACAGAAACACCATGGGAATCAGAAAAAAGAACGACGCCGTCATCATCGCCTGCTGCTGCGTGGCCGAAATCGTCGACACGAACAGGCCAAGCCCCAGCGTGGTCATGAGATACACGACGCTCATCACAAACAGCAAGAGAAAGCTGCCGCGAAGCGGTACTTCAAACCACAGCAATGCGACGAACACGACCAGCAGTACGTCGATGATCCCGATGAAGGCATACGGCAGCATCTTGCCGACAATCAATTCCCATCGCGCAATCGGTGTCACGTTCAACTGCTCCAATGTCCCCAGCTCCTTTTCACGCACGATCGACATCGATGACAGGTTCGTCGTGACGACGAGCAGCAGCAACGCGAGGATGCCGGGGATCATGAAGTCCTTGCTCTCGAGCTGGGGGTTGAACCACACACGCACTTCTGCCGACACGAGCGGAGCCTGCGGCTGACCCGATGGGGATGCCAGCTCCCGCGCATAGGACGCCACCAGAGTGCTCGCGTAACCGAGCGCGACGTTTGTCGAGTTGGCGTCTGTCCCGTCCGCGACAACCTGCACCGTCGTCGGCCGCCCCGCGCGAATCTGTTCGCCGTAGCCCTGCGGGATATCGAGCGCCATCCATGCCTTGCCTGTGTTCAGATATCGATCGACGTCATCGGTCGAGGAGAGTCCGTCAATCACCTCAAAGCTCGGTGACGCATCGAATCGACTGACCAGCTCCCGGCTCTCGCTCGACACATCCTGATCGACGACGACCAGCGGAACGTTGCGAACGTCGGTCGTCGCCGCATAACCGAGCATCGTGAGCTGAACGATCGGCGCGATGATGACGATGCCGAAGAGGCGCGGATCCTGCCGCAGCTCCAGGAATTCCTTGCGGATGATGTGGGCGAGTCGTGTCAAGCCCATTGCCTCCTGACCCGCACCGAGGCCAGCGCAAGAATGACAACGGCGTATATGACGAGGGCAATGACGTCGGGCAGGAAATCGGCGGGACCTACGCCTTTGAGCACGATCCCGCGCAGGGCGACGAGGAAATAGCGCGCCGGCACGATGCGCGTCACGACTTGAAGGAACGTCGGCATGCTGGCGATCGGGAAGATGAACCCGGACAGCATCAGCGTCGGCAGGAACGACGTCAGCAGCGCCACCTGGAACGCCACCTGCTGACTGTCGGCGATGCTCGAAATGAGCAGGCCAAATGCGAGCGCGCCGACCAGAAACAACGACACGGTCCCGACGAGCACCAGCCACGAACCGCGCATCGGCATGTCGAACAGGATGATGGCGGCGACGACGATGCTCATCGACGAGATGAGCGAGACGACAAAATAGGGCGCCGTTTTTCCGAGCACGTACGGCACTGGGCCAATCGGCGACATGCGCACCTGCTCCATCGTTCCTGCCTCTTTCTCGCGCACGATCGAGAGCGCCGTCGACACAACCGCCGTCAGCATGGCGATGTAAGCAATGAGGCCGGGCACCAGGAACAACGTGCTGCGCAACTCGGGGTTGTACCAGACGCGCGGCTCGACATTCAGAATGGGTCCTGCAGGCGATCCAATTCGCGCCTGCAACTCGTAGCGCTGGGACTGCGCGTCGACGAGGCCCATCGCGTAGCCGACAACGGTCGTGGCCGTGTTGGCGTTGTCGCCGTCGACAAGGAATTGCACGAGGGTCTGTCGGCCGGCGGCGACGTCGGCCCCAAACCGAACCGGGATGACGAGCACCGCCCGGGCATCGCCGCGATCGAGCAAGTCGTCAATCGACTGGGGATTCGGCGCCTCGCCGACGAGATCGAAATAACCGGAATTGACGAAGGCGGACACGAGCTCGCGGCTGACGGCGCTTCGATCGTTGTCCTGAAGAGCAAGCCGCACGTGACGGATATCGAAGTTCAGCGCGTAGCCGTAGATGAGGAGGAAGAACGCCGGCACGAAAAGCAGGATCAGCAACGTCCGCCGATCGCGGCGGATCTGGCGAAGCTCCTTGCGTGCGACGGCAATCGTCTTCCAGAACCCCGTGATCACTGCTCGACTCCATTCGGCGTGACCGCGAGCGCCGCCATACGCAGCAGAAAGGTCACGCCGCACTCCGCTCGGCGACGTCGAGAAACACATCTTCGAGCGACGGCGCGACGATGCCGCACGAGAGAATCGTGATGCCCTTCGCCTCGAGACGAGACGCGATCGTCTGGACATCGGTGGCTGCGTTGCGAAGAACAGCGTGGACTGCCGTGCCAAATATGCTCGTCTTCTCGACCTCGGGCATCTCGTCGAGCGTGCGCATGGCGCCGACTGCATCAGCGGCGCGAACTTCGAGAATCGGCCGCGACGCGAATATCGCCTTGAGCTCGTCGACCGTGCCGTGCGCCGCCAGCCGGCCAGCCTGGATGATGGCGATTCGCTCACAGTGCTCGGCCTCGTCGAGGTAGTGCGTGGTCACGAGGACGGCGACGCCGCTGGCGGCAAGATCTTCGATGAGCCGCCAGAAGCGACGGCGCGACAGAGGGTCGACACCACCGGTTGGTTCGTCGAGAAACACGATCGGCGGCTCGTGAAGAATCGCGCAGCCAAGGGCGAGCCGCTGACGCCATCCGCCTGCAAGGGCGTGCGTGAGCTCGTTTTCACGACCGCGCAGGCCAGCGATCTCGAGGACGAAATCGCGGCGTCTCGCCAGCCGCTCGCGCGACAGGCCGTAAACGCCGCCGAAGAAGGCGATGTTCTGATCGACAGTGAGCGCCTCGTAGAGTGAGAAGCGCTGCGACATGTATCCAATCCGTCGTTTGACGCCCTCAGGATCCCGAACGACGTCGATGCCGCCGACCGTGGCCGACCCTGACGTGGGCTGCAGCAGGCCGCATAGCATCCGGATCGTCGTCGACTTGCCGGCGCCGTTGCTGCCCAGGAATCCAAAGATCTCGCCGGCGCGAACGTCGAAGGACACGTCGTCGACCGCAACGAAATTTCCGAAGCGCCGTGTGAGGTGACTGACCTCGATGGCGTTCATCGGCCCAATGCCCGCGTCAATTGCGCCTCTGCCAGGCGCACTGAAGCCTGCGCCCGTGTCAGATCGAGCTGCGCCTGCAACAGGGCGTACTCGGCGTCGAGCACTTCGATCCCCGCGATGACTCCAGCCCGGTATCGCTCGTCCACAACGCGCCGCGCATCGGCGGCGGCGGTGACACCAATTGTCGCGGCTGCCACGGACGCGACCGCAGATTCCAATTCGAGCGCCCGCTGGCGGACTTCAACGCTCAGTTGAGAATCGAATTCCGCCAGCCGCTCAGTGGCCGCCTGAGAAGCGGCCCGTGCCTGCGCCACTTCAGCAACTGTGCGACCACCGTCCCACAGCGACCAGGTGCCACCCACGCCGACGTCCCAGGAATCCTGCGCGACATCGGCACGCGGGAAGATCTTTGGATTGGGCCTGGCGTAATCCACGCCGCCGAGGAACTGAATCGTCGGCATGCGGCCTGCGGCGGCCGCATCTCGTTGTGCATCGGCGGCGGCGACGCGCTGCTGAAGGGCATGTCGTTCCTGGCGAGTTGCGCGGGCGGACTCGACGAGCGGACCGACGGCGAGGGGTTGACTCGCAAAGACCGCCGTCGCGCGGCTGAGATCAGCGGTGGGCTCGAGCGGCTGATCGGGGGCGACGCCGATCAAATGAGCGAGTTGGGCACTCGTGACGTCGCGCTGCGCTCGCGCGTCGATCGCCAGCATCCGCGATCGCGCCTCCTGTGCGGCCGCAGACGACACTTCGTTCGGTGGGACCAGCCCCGCGGTGAAGCGCTGATTGGCATCGTTGACGTGGGCCTGCGATCGGGCGACTCCCTGTTCAAGCACCTCGAGGCTGGCTCTCGCCGTGACGAGCGCCCAATAGGCACGGCTGACTTCGAGACGCAGATCGGCTTGCGCCGTCTGCCGCTCGGCGCCGACCGCTTCGGCTTCGGCGCGCGCGGCGCGCTCGAGCGCATCAGTCCGTCCGCCCGTGTAGATCGGCCAGCGCATTTCGAGACGCGTGCTGTAGTTGTTCGGCACATCGGGGTACACGAGAAGCGGAATGCCAACGGGCGACGGAATTGAGAACGGCAGCACATGGTTCGTGCGTGTGTACCCGGCGTTGGCGGTAACGGTCGGACGCTCAGCCGACTCCCGGACGGCGACGCCAGCTTGTGCCGCCGTCTCGCGGGCGCGAGCTTCGGCCAGTCGATGACTCGTCTCGATCGCCCTCGACAGCGCATCCTCGAGCGTCAGTTGAAGCGTGGGAGGTCCCTGAGCAGACACGCGGGCCGCGGCCGCGACCACCAGCGCTCCGGCGAGCAAATACCGGCCGCTACGCATGAGCGGACTCCTCGCCCGACAGCCGGGCTATGAACACATCCTCGAGTGACGGCGTCACCGGACGGACGGGCGCGCCAGCGAGCGGCGTGGCGGCGAGGGCGGAGCGGAACTCGGCTTCCGCGCCTTCACCACCGTCCTCGAGGGTGACATGGACGCGCTCGCCAAAGACCTGTGCATCCGCGACGCCCGGCATGCGGCGCAGAATGTCGGCCGCTTTTCGTCCGGGCGCGATCACCTCCAGCATCCGGCCTGTGATCAACCCACGCAGGCGCGCCGGTTCGTCCATGGCCAGAACGCGGCCCTCGTGGAGCAACGCAACACGCGAGCAGCGCTCCGCCTCGTCCAGGTACGGCGTGGACATCAGGATGGTGATGCCGTGCGCGAGGAACTCGGACAGCAGCTTCCAGAACTCCCGCCGTGAGATCGGATCGACACCCGTCGTCGGCTCGTCGAGCAGAATCAAATGGGGCTCGTGGACCAGGGTGCAGGCGAGCGCCAGTTTTTGTTTCATCCCTCCCGACAACCGGTCGGCGAGACGATCGCGAAACGGCGTCAGCTGCGTCATCGACAGCAACTGCTCGCGCCGGCGGTGATAGTCGCGCACGCCGTGGACCTCGGCAAAGAACCCGATGTTTTCGTCGATGGTGAGATCGCCGTACAGGCTGAATCGTTGCGAGAGGTAGCCCACGCGTTCGGTGATGCCGTGATGGTCCTTGACCGGATCGAGACCGAGCACGCGAAGCTCGCCGGCATCGGCATGCAGCAATCCGCACATCAACCTGATCGCCGTCGTCTTGCCCGCGCCGTCAGGGCCGATTAAGCCGAACATCTCGCCCTCGCGGACATCGAGGCTGAGATCCGCCAGCGCCTGCGTGGCACCGTATCGCTTGGCGACCTTGCGAAAGGAGATGGCGCTCATTGCAGTTTCAACTCCGCGTCGACTGGCATTCCAAGCTTCAGGATGCCCTGGCGATTGTCGACACTGACTTTGATGCGATACACGAGCTTCGATCGCTCCTCGGCGGTCTGCACATTGCGCGGCGTGAACTCAGCGCGCGGCGAGATGAACGTGACCTTGCCGTCGATGCCCGGTCCACCCGCATCCGTGAAAACCGTGGCCGCCTGTCCGAGCATCACGCGCGGAATCGTCGGCTCCGGCACAAAGAGATTCGCCCAGGCGTGATCCAGATCCGTGATCACCACCAGTGGCGTACCACGAGCCACAATCTCGCCCGCATCCACGAGCTTCTGCGTGACGATGCCGGAGATGGGAGAGAGGACGTTGGCGTCGCGCTGAGATTTCTCGAGGACCGCGATCTGCGCGTCAGCCGCCTCGACACGAGCGCGAGCGGCCTGAATCTCCTCCGGCCGCGTGCCCGCCTCGAAGCGCGCCTGGGCCTCGCGAGCGGACCGCACGCGGTCCTGGGCCGCTCGCTGTCGCGCCTTGGCCGTGTCCAGTCGCGCCTGCGCATCGTCACGCTGCTTGACTGATCCGGCATTGGCCTTAAGAAGCGCTTCGAATCGATCGAGATCGAGTTGCGCCGCTTTGACTTCGGCGTCGATGGCGGCGACATCGCCGGTCGCCGCGTCGACCTGGGCGCGGGCCTGGCGGATATCCTCGGCGCGCGAGCCGGCTTCGAGCAGACGTAACTGGGCCAACGCGGCGGCGCGGTCGGCTCGGGTCCGCGCGATCTGAAGCGCGATGTCTTCGGTGTCCAGGCGCGCGATGACGGCGCCAGCCTCGATGCGATCGCCTTCGGCGACACGCAGCTCCAGGAGCCTGCCGCCGACTTCGGCCGCGGTATGCACCTCCGTCGCCTCGACATGACCCGAGACGCGAATGCGATCCGCAGGAGGCTCTTCTGCGCACGCTGCCACCAGGACGGGCAGCGCGAGCACGAGCAGGCGATTGCGAGTAGCGTGCCTGACGCGCCACGGCGCCGGTCGACCGCGATTCGTGAAAAGAGTCATGGCGTTTTCCGGAGCATGCCCCGCACGGAGGCCTGCATGTGACGAACGAACTGGTCGAGCTGACGCGGCTCGGCGAGACCGCCGCGAAGTTTCCGGCCAGCCAGCACACGTTGGCGGGCGAAGAAGATGAGGACGGGCGGCATGATCGACAGGTGCGCGAGCAGCGGGTCGACGTCGCGGAAGGTGCCCTCGCGTTGTCCCTGGGCGATCACGTCGGCGACGCCGGCGAGCACGGCGTTCATCATGTGAAAGGTCTTGGGGTCGAAGTGCGGCGCGCGCGCGGCGAGCTCGCGCAGCATGATGGGCGGGAACCAGGGTCGGGCCGCGGCCTCTTCGACGAGTGCGCTGATCCAGGCGTCGAGCTTGTGCTCGGCCGAGCCCGGGCCGTCGGCGACGGTGCGAACGCGCGCGCCGACTGCTCCGACCATGTCGCGGACGACCTCCGCGTAGAGGCTGGCCTTGTTGCGGAAGTGGTAATAGAGCATCGCCTTGTTGACGCCGGCGCGGGCGGCGATCCGGTCGGTGCCGGCGGCGTCGTAGCCGCGCTCGGCGAATTCGTGCGCGGCGGCGCGGAAGATGGCGGTGCGCGAGTCGCGCATGGAGCGGCGTGCCATTGGACCTGTCCTGTTAACCAACCGGTTAGTTACTAATAGAGCAGGCACGGCGACAGCTGTCAAGGTGGGGGCCCGACGCGGCGGCAGGTTGGTGTCAGGCAGTGAATCGTGAACGCGCCCGGTGTCAGGCAGTGAAACGTGAACGAGACAGCCACCCGTACACTGGGTGTCAGGCAGTGAATCGTGAATCCTGACCTCCGCGCTAAGAGCCAGGTTCACGATTCACTGCCTGACACCGAAAGAACTATTCACGATTCACTGCCTGACACCAACGCGGGACTCTCATGGCGAAAATTATCGTGGCGGGCGGAACAGGACTCCTGGGCACGGCGCTGGTCGGCGCCCTGCAAGACGACCGGCACATGGTCGTAGTGTTAACCCGCCGGCCGACCCGGGACAATGAGGTGCGGTGGTCACCCCAGTACGCCGAAGGTCTGTGGACCGCGGCACTCGACAACGCCCATGCCGTCATCAACCTCGCCGGCGCCTCGATCGCGGGCAGCCGCTGGACCACGGCCCGGAAGGCGGCGATTCGTGACAGTCGCATGCAGGCGACCGGCGCGCTCGTGAAAGCCATCGCGGCCTCAGGACAGCCGCCGCCGATCTTCATCAGCAGCTCCGCTGTCGGCTACTACGGATCGCGAGGCGACGAACCTGTCACCGAAACGACAGCGCCCGGGTCTGACTTCCTCGCGCACGTGTGTCGCGACTGGGAGGCCGCCGCGAGTCAGCTCTCCCCTGCCGCCCGCGTCGTGCTGTTAAGAAGCGGCGTCGTGCTCGCTCGACACGGCGGCGCCCTGCCCCAGATGGCGTTGCCCTTCAAGCTCTTCGCCGGCGGACCCGCAGGAAGCGGACGTCAATTCATGTCGTGGATCCACCTGCACGACTGGGTGGCGACGGTGAAATGGGCACTCGCCAGTCAGCACATCGCCGGACCACTCAACGTGACCGCTCCAGAGCCGGTCACCAATGAAGACTTTTCTCGATCGCTGGGCCGTGTCCTCGGCCGCCCGGCGTGGTTGAAAGCGCCGTCGTTCGCGCTGCGCCTGATGCTTGGCGAGATGGCAGATGCGCTGATCCTCGGAGGCCAGCGCGTACTGCCGGCGGTCGCGCAACAGCACGGGTTCGCCTTTCAGTATCCGACGCTCGAATCGGCGCTGCGACAAATCTACCCGTAGAGAGAGACGGAGATGGGACCGTCGCTACACAATGGGTGGGGCGCCGGCGCGGAAGTCGCCGCCGAGGATCGCCATCGAGGCGGCGCCGAGCCAATTGTCCAGAACCCGCGCGTAGACCGACCGGAAGTCGGTCTCATACCGCACATCGCCGCCGTTGTTCTCGAGAGTCGGATTGCTCAGATCGGGATTGAGCGACGGCGCCGTTCCATAGATGCCGCCGCGCACCGCACCGCCGATCGCCATCATCACGGCCGCCGCGCCATGATCGGTGCCGCCGCTTCCGTTCTCCGAAATCCGGCGACCAAACTCCGAGAATTGCAGGATCAGCGTTTCCGAGAGCAACCCCTGGTTGCGAAGATCGTTGTAGAACGCGGCGATACCATCGCCGAACGTTCCCATGAGGCCGCCATACGCGCCGCCACCTTGCACCCCTTGCGTGGCATGCGTATCGAAGCCGCTCGTCTGCACCCAATAGACGCGAGTTCCCGTGCCGCGAGAGATGGAACCTGCGACCGTGCGCAGCGCGATCGCGAAGCCGTTGTTCGGATAGACGACCGTGCCTGCGTAACTGGCAACCGAGGCAACCCGATCGAGCGTTTCGAAAGCGCCTGTCGCGGTGCCGTTGACGAAGGCGAGATGCGGCCGATCGACGGCGACGTGCGATGCGATTCGCTGCGCCGCCGCCCGTTCGTTCAGCGCCTCGGCAACACCATTGGGACTGGCAAAGACATACGTTCGCGCGTCCGGGATACCGGGGACACTGATCTCCTTCGAGAGCAGCGCCCGTGGCACCTCGCGCGTCGTCGCCCATCCCGACAACGCGTCGCGGGGAACGGTTTCGAGATAACGAGCCAGCCAACCTGTGGATGTCGTGTTCAACGGATTCGCCGTGCCCCAGATGTCGAATCCCTGGAAGTGCGACCGGCTCGAATTCTGGTAACCCGTGCGCTGAATGATGGCGAGGCGGCCCTCGTTGAAGATGCCCTGCAGCCCGGTGAGCCTTGGGTGCAGGCCGAGCGCTCGACCACTCGTGTCGGTTCCGATCTGCAGCACCTGCCCGGCGGGCACGGCAATCGTTGGCCGCCGACTGTAATAGAACTGATCCTGATAGGGCACCACGGTGTTCAGCGCATCGTTGCCGCCTCCGAGATACACCACTACGAGGCTGCGCGTTCGCGCGCCCTGCGCGCGGGCAATGTCGCTCAGGAACGACGGCGCCGTGAAGCTGACCGTAAACGCCGCAACACCGCCGCGGATGAAATCACGTCGCGTCACTGGCATGCGCGCTCTCCCGTCGGAACCCGGAAGCCGGAACCCGGAGCCGGGATCCGTCTACACGATCTGGTACTCACCTGAGCCAACGATGAGCCGAGCAAGACCAGCGGCTTTCGTCCGCAGCTGCGTCTCCGAGCCGGTCCACGCGCCACCAGCTTCGAGATACCCGAGCAACTCACTGCGCGCGCTCGAATCAAACGGCGCCGGCGACAGCCGATCGAGGAAGACGTCGAGCACCGACGCCGGCGACGATCCAGCACCGCCGATCGCGCGCACGAGATTCAGACGCTGATTGCCCGCGAGCGTCGCGGCGAAATTCATTCGCGCCAGCATGCCACCAGTGGTGAACCATCCCGTGCCGAGCTCCCAGCCGTTGACATCAGGCGGCTCGAACAGAGTCTGACCCATCGTCGTCAACGGCGTCCGAAGCGAATCGACCGAGAAACCGCTCCAGCCAACTTCCTTGACCGCTCGCACCACGTACTCAACGGGCCAACTGAAACGCGTGCGCCAGTTCCCCGGGTTCTGGAACTGCCGTGACCGCAGCATGTAGTGGACGAGCGAGGCGATGCTGGTGCCGTTCAGCAGATACGCGCTCGCGGCATCGTTGATGGTTCCCTCGTCTGGTTCCACCACTTCGCTGACGAAGAAATCCCACATCTTGCGCGCCAGCCGCCGTCCTGTGTTCGGATGGGTCGCGAGCGCGGTGATGAAATCGATCCCGTCCTGCATACCATCGGCGGCGGCACGCGCCGGAATCGTAGCACTGCCGTTTCGATAGATCGGGAAGGAGAACGTCTTCTCCCCCGTGTCGTGCTGGTTGGGGTTGAACACGAACTCGTTATACGAGTTGGCGTCGTTGCCGCGGTTCACGAGCCGGAGATTCCACCCGGTGAAGACGCGCGAGGCGGCGTAGACGTCGAACTCGTTGTAGTGGCCGATCCCGAACGTGAAGAGCTCCATGATCTCGCGGCCGAAGTTCTCCTGCGGGCGCTGCCGCGTGTTCAGGCGACCATCGAGCCAGAACAACATCGCTGGATCCTGGGCGACCGCGATCAACAGATCGCGAAAGCTGCCGAGCGCCATCGATCGAAACAACTCGATCTGACCCTGCGGGCCAGGCAGTTCGCCGGCCTTGAGGGCCATCATGCGCGTGGCCTGCGCGCCTCCCGCGATGCTCGCGATCTTCGTGTACGCAGTGGCGAAGTGGTTGTGCCAGAAGAGCGCCATCTTCTCTTCCAGCGGCCGTCTCGTGTGCAGCATCCGGAACAGCCATCGCTGCCGCGCGTGCTCGATATTGAGGTTCGGTGAGAAGCCGCCGACGGCGGTGATTGACGCGTAGGCCGGGTCGCCGATCTTCGAATCGACGTCGTCGGCTTGCCGTTCGTAGTCGATCAGATAGTCCAGGACACCGGAGGTGGAGGTGTTCTCGAATGCCTTCAGATCATCCTGGCTTGCGCCGAAGCCGGCCCGTCGCAGCAGGTGCTCGACGCCCGTTTCGCTTCGTGCCATGACATCGCCTTTCCAGGAATGTAATCCGAGAGACGCCGATATGCGAAAAACAGGGTCGGTGGCGCTTTCGCGCGCCTATCCCGTGCAAATTCGCAGCCCACTCGCTACCATTCCACTTCGACATGCCCTCACGAAAACGACCGGCTCCTCAGCGATCCATACGGCGCCGCACCACCAGGACTCGATCCACGCGTAGTGCCGTAACTTCGTCTCCCGCAACCGCTTCCCGGCGCTCAGATGCCACGAGCGGCCTCGCGCCCGGTATGCAAACCGTCAATACGTACCTGGCCGTGGCCAACGTCAACGCCTCGATGGAATTCCTGGAACGCGCATTCGCCTTCACGCGCGGTGTCGTCCTTCCCGACACCGACGGCCAGGTTCGATATGCAGAAATGCGTCACGGCGAGTCCGTGATCATGCTGGTGCGCCGCGGTGATCCCACAACGGCGAGCGGCGGAGCGGCTGCATTGTATACCTACGTCGGCGACGTGGATCACGCCGCCGCCGAAGCCCGCAAGGCCGGCGCCGGCGTGACCGATGCCGCGGATCAACCGTGGGGCGACCGTACGTCGGTCGTCACTGACCCGGACGGGTATCGCTGGGTATTAGCGACGTTCAAGAAGCTGGCCCCGTTCACCTAGGAGAGAGCCACATAGGGGCGGCAGACGAATACATAGCCAAAAGCTTTGTATTGCGTCCAAACTATCTATTTGTCTATTCACGCCGACCTTCATAGTCTGGCGATCGGATGTTGTTTCCGTTTGCCGACTTCTGGTGGGTCTACGTCGCCTTCACCGCATTCGTGGTGGCGCTGCTGGCGCTCGACCTCGGTGTGTTTCATCGGCGGCCACACGTCGTGACGTTTCGCGAATCGCTGGCCTGGTCAATCGTCTGGGTCGCACTTGCGCTGACGTTCAACTACGCCTTCTACCTCTACGCCACGTCGATCGTCGGCCCCGTCGAAGGGCGACAGGCGGCGCTGGAGTTTCTGACCGGGTACGTGGTCGAGAAGTCGCTCGCCGTCGACAATGTCTTCGTCTTCGTGCTGATCTTCAGCTACTTCGGGGTGCCGCCGATCTATCAGCATCGCGTGCTGTTCTACGGCGTGCTCGGTGCACTGATATTTCGGGCGGCCTTCATCGCGCTGGGCGCGGTCCTGATGCAGTACCACGTCGTGGTCCTGCTCTTTGGGGTATTTCTGCTGCTGACCGGCATCAAGCTGCTCTGGTCGCCTGAACAGAAGATCCAACCCGAGCTGAACCCGCTGATTCGGGTGTTTCGTCGCATCGTACCCGTCACGCACGACCTCCATGGGCCGCAGTTCATCGTCAAAGTCGGGGGCGCGTGGCACGCGACGCCGTTGCTGGTCGCACTGCTCTTCATGGAGATGAGCGACATCATCTTCGCCGCTGACTCGGTGCCGGCGATCTTTGCCCTCACGAACGAGCCGCTGATTGTCTATATGTCGAACATCTTCGCGGTGCTCGGCCTGCGCGCGATGTACTTCCTCCTCGCCGACGCGATCCGGCGATTCGATCTACTCAAGTACGCGCTGGCGCTGATTCTGATCTTCGTCGGCTTGAAAATGACGTGGCTGAACGACCTGTTCGGTGGCAAATTCCCAATCGAATGGTCGCTCGGGATCATCGCGACATTGCTGGCGGGAGCGATCGTGGCGTCAGTGTTGACAGGAACACGCCTACGTGACGGCGGTCAGGAGGAGCAAACGAGACGGCAGCGGCGAGCCAGTTAGTGCCGCGCGGGAGCGTTCACGATTCACTGCCTGACACATGACCCACATTCACGATTCACTGCCTGACACCTTACCACCAGCGCCGCGCCCACACGATCGAGACGCCAACCTGATGATCGACGACAGGCACGTTCCACTTACGAATCGCCGAATGAGCGAGCCTGATGGTCGTCTCGGCGTTCACCAGGTAGCCAACCGTGGTGTCCGTGTACCAGGACGTTCGGTCGGGCACGTCACCTGTCGCCACGACCGTGACGGGCGACGTGATCACTGTCGCGCGGGTGTGCGCGAACAACCTGGGCGTCAGCGTCTGCCTGACCTGTAAGGTCGCCCCGCGCGCGTCTCGGCTGCCCGTTGGCGTGTCGAATCGATCACGCGTCAATTCGCCGCTGATCTTCGTGTAGCCGAAGGCATATTCACCTTCCAGGTTGATCAGGGTGTAGGGGTCGCTCACGTTCGCATCGCCTGATCGTCCCCAGGCCGTCGCGGCACCAATCCGCATGCCCTGACGCGGCGAGATGCCGCCACCAACGACGCCGTTAGGACGAAATGGCGGGTTTTCGGTATGGAAGAAATCGGCTGGCGCGCGATCGATGAACGCAACCCGCGCATCCCAGTGCTTAGAAGATGTATTCGCCTGGACACCAATCGGGTAGATCGACGCAATGAGGGCGTGGGGCGCGGCGCCGCCGCCAATCGTTGGCAGGTAGCTGTAGTACCCGCGATGCCACCAGATCACGCCGTCATTGACGTTGGCGCGGTTCTCGGTCATGCCGAGACCAATCGGTGACGTGAACTTGCCGGCTTCGAGGCGCCACTTGCTGCCCCTCTCGAACTCGTAACGGACCGAGGCCTGCGGGACGTAGACCTCCCAGTCACCCGTCATGACACGCCAGAAGAGCGGTCGAATCGACACCTGCAGTCGAGGCGCCACTTCGACGGTCCCAAAGGGATCGATGATGAGCTGCGTCTTCCACGCGCCGGCATCGTCAAAGTAGTCCTGCACGCCGACGACCGTATCGACGGCGACCGATCGAGTACCGGCGCCAGCGATCTGTGCCCGCGTGGGCGCCGCGATCGCGAACAGCAGCACGCATGCCAGGACGAGAGGCCGGCGATTCATTCAGCCCTCCTCAAGGCGAGTTGCGGGTGCTGGCCGGCCGCGACGCTGCGAGAGGGGAATGGAACCAGCCCGCCCATCGAGGGTCGCTCAGTGGCAGGTTCCTCACTCGATCCCGGCTCGGTCAAGGCAACCGGTAGCGCCGCCATGGCCTGCACGACCTGCGCATCGAAGTCGATGCCGATGAGACGCCACAGCTCGCTGATAGCCGCGGTCACCGGCAGCGCGCCGCGGTAGGCGCGTGCGCTCGTCATGGCGTCGAACGCATCGGCCACGTGGACGATGCGCGCAAACATCGGGATCTCGTCTCCCTTGAGACCGTGTGGGTAGCCGCGGCCGTCGGGCCGCTCGTGGTGAAGCTCAACGATCGCAAGCTGGGCATCGAGGAACCTGAGCGGCTTGAGGATGCGCGCGCCAAGCGTTGGATGAAGCTTGATCTGCTCGAACTCGTCGGCCGTGAGCTTGGTCGGCTTCCGGAGAACCGCGTCGCTCACGCCGATCTTGCCGATGTCGTGCAGCAGCGCGCCAAGTCTCAGCGTTTCCAGATCGGCCTCCGACAGTTGCATCTGGCGGCCAATCGAGACCGACAAGTCAGCAACGCGCTGCGAGTGACCCGCCGTGTACGGGTCCCGCGCGTCGAGCGCGGTTGCGAGCGCCCCGATGACGCCCAGGTACGTGGCCTCCGATTCCGCTTCCGCGAGCGAGACGGCGGTTCTGAGCTCGTTGAAGGTCGCGGTCAGCGTATCCAGTTCGCGGCTGCCGCCGGTCGGCGGCAACGGCTTGTCGAAGTCGCGGGCCTTCGCCATCTGTGCCAGCGAATTGGACAAGCGATCGATCGGACGAGCGACCGTTCGCGCCAGCCACCAGCTTCCGATGACGGCGATGAGCAGTGCACCGGCCCCGGTGAACAGCAGCACCCAGCCGGTATCCGAGCCTGCCGCTCTCGCCGCCTCAGTGACTGAGCCCAACGCGTAGACGTTGGCCGAGTCGACAGACGACAGGCGCTGCACGACGAACTCGTCGCCGCCGAGCACCAGCGTGCCGCTGAGAGGAAGAGCGACACCCTCGAGCGAATGTCGTAACGTCGCGGACGTCGACGTGGCGATCACGCGTCCGTCCAGAAGAATCGCGATGTCGGCTCGCGCTTCTTCCGCCAAGCTCATGGCGTAGGCATCGTCCAGTGGCGAAGCGAGGAAGAACTCGCCCACGACGTCACGCCCGAGGACCAGCGGCACGGCCGTCGCCGCGTAGGCGTGATGGTTTCGCATCACGACGGTTTCGACGGGAGAGCCATCTTCTTCGACATGGAGCGTCACTCGCGCACCCGCCGGCCAATCGCCCTTTTGGGGGCCGGCGCTCGCCAGCACGGTGCCCCGCACGTCGGTGACCGATAGAGCTGGAACGGCCATGATCTGCTGAAGCTTGGTCAGCTCGGTTTCGATCGTCGAGCGCAGCTGACCGAGCTCATGCTCGTTGCCGCGCTCGGAGTAGTAGGTGTCGACCGCCGCCTTCAAGGTGGGATTCTCGGCAAGCGCCATCGCCTGCAGCGTGTGCTCGCGACGCAGCCGGGCATCCAGACCAGCGAAGCGAAGCTGGCTGGCTTCCATGTTCTCGACGACGCTCCGTGTGACTCTGGCGTTGGTCTGCACGGAGAAGAGCACGAACACCGCGACGATCACGCAAGCAATGACGCCGAAAGCAAAGCAGAGCACTTTGACCACGAGACGGGGCGAGCGCGCCGTGGTGATGCCGCTCATTCCGGATCGGTCAATGGGAGCGAGAAGGTCAGTTCTGCGGCGCTGCCGTCTTCGACCGTGGCGGCGCGCGTCACTTCACCAGCGCGCTCGTGCCATGCGGTGACTTCAACGCGACCTACCGGCACATCCGGAATCGTGAAACGACCGTTGCGATCGGGAACCGCGAAATACGGGTGGGGAAACACCCGCACGATCGCGCTCATGTGGGAATGCAGGTGGCAGAACACCTTCACCACACCGGGCTTGGTGAAGGTACGCGCCTTCGAGGCATTGCGTGGGTAACGTCCCAGGTCGAAGGTCGCGACGCGCGACAACGAAAACACGTTGTGGAAGATCAGATCGTCGTTGGGAAACTCGACTGTCGATCCGGCTGTTACGGCGACGACGTGCGGAACGAACTCTTCGTTCGTCTGTCGTATCGAGACCCGCTGCGGCACCGAATCCACGCGCGTCGTCGCATTGACGAACACAATGACGTTGTCGAGCTCGGAGGTCTCGCGGTCCGTCTGAATGCCGACGATTCGGCCGGGATAGACGCCGGCAGTGGCAAGGCGTCTGGCCGGGTGCGACACGACGTGCACCCGCCCGGTGAGCGAGCCCGTCGCCGTCTCGCGAGCGACGACGTCCGGTCGCGCAGAGCTGCACAGAACCGCCATCGAAAGCGCGACACCGGCACATACCCGAAGCCTGTCCATCGCAATGGATATCGGGTGGTTCGGCCGCGCTCTTAAATGGTCGAGCTGATGCGGGAAGGGCTGCGCAGCAGCTCCGGGCGAGGGCGTCTCCCGCCAGTGAATTCAGTCGAAATGCAGAGAGATCGTGTCGTGATCGAGCGGTTATACGGCAGCGTTTTCCACCGGCCGTCCCGCCCATAGCCAGAGAATGAAATCGATGGTTGGCGGCACCACGTCGATTTCGCGCAATCGCATGCAGACCTGACCGCGATGATGCTGGGTATGCAGGAACACCTGGAGCATCGATTCGCCGAGGGTGTGGACACCAGCCGTCTGTTTCGACTGCTGTTCGAAGAACGCCGCCCACGGCATGCGGACCTCGCGGTCGAGATCCTCTGCGCTGACGGTCTCGGCGAACGCGAGGACGCCGCGACGCCCATCCAGACCAAAGATGGCAATGTCGTCGAGCGTCGGAAACTCGTTGCGCTCGCGCACGGCAAACGTGGCGTGCGTCCAGGCCTGAACGAAGATGTGTTGCACCAGATGCATGTGATGCAACGTATCGGCAATCTTCGCATCGCTCACCGCTGCTGGTGCGGTGAGCACCGAGGTCCAGACGGTGGCATCGGCCCATGCCATGTGACGCGCAAGCTCGCGGACATGCCGAACGAACAGGGAGGCTGGCTCGCTCATGATGGCTTACCGTTCGGACGCGAGAACTACCGACGTCGTCAATATGATGGATCGGAGCTCTGCGAGACGGCGAATGATTCTGTCTGGCTGCACCGGGTGTCCGGGCGGCATGCCAGCGCCGCGAGCATCGACCCAGATGCCGTAGATGCCTTGCCGCTGCGGCTGCGCGACGTCCCACTCGAGATTGTCGCCGACCATCCACGCGTCCCGAGGCGCGACATCCAATGCGTCGAGCGCGCGCGTGTACACCCGCGGATCCGGCTTGCCGAACCCCACTTCTCCCTCGATGAGGACGACATCGAACAGGTCTGCGAGGCCAAATCGATCGATCTTCTTTCGCTGCATGCCGGCGCTGCCGTTGGTCAACAGCGCCAGTCGGTAACCACCGGACCGGAGCCACGCGACCGTGTCGATCGCATCCTCGATCGGTCGCAGGCCGGTGTCGCGCAGCGCGTGATACGTATCGCCAATCTGCTGCGCGAGAGCCGCATCATCGAGCCCGACGTCTTTGAGGGCGATGTGCGCAACGTCGCGCCGGGCGGCAGCCAGATCGAGCCGACCCACGCGATGCCGCTCGGAATCGGCCCAGTACCATTCGCGCACCCGTTCGATGGCTTCGTACACCTGGACAGGAGCGAGAGTGCCCATCTTCGCGCCGTGCTCGCGGCAGGCATCGAGCCAGCAGGAAGACACCGTGCCCGTATCGTCAAGGATCGTGTCGTCGAGATCGAGGAGAACTGCGCGAGGACGTTGGATCACTTCGGCTAGTGTACGCCTCCCGTGCTTGCGGAAAGCATGCGGACCGTCTAGGCTTGCCCTGAGCGCGAGGGGCGCCTCCAGTCCGCGGAAAGGGCCGTGCCCACCCATCACCAGTTCACAACACGATTCTTCTTTCAGCCTGACAGAGCGGACTCCAGGCGCGTGTGAAAGGAGATTCGTATGTTCCCGAATCCGCAGGAGGCGCTTCCTCTCCCAACCCGTCCGAATGTCGAGCAGTACAAGAAGCTCGCCAAGGACCTCGCGCGGGCATGCAAGTCCGGCGATCCGTCAGCTGTTCGCAGTTGGGCGATGCAATGGATCGATAGGCTCGCCACTCTCCAGGACGCACCCAGATCGCTGCTGCGACACGAGCAGGAGATCAACGCACAGGCCGACCGTATCGAGCAATTCGCCGCGCGCACGTTCGCGCGCGGAACCCGGGCGACGTGCGCCCTGACGGATGCGCAGTTCGTGATTGCGCGGGCTCACGGCTTTCTCAGCTGGCCGAAGTTCGTCACGCACCTCGAGTCGCTGGCGCAGGCACGCTCGACGATAGCCGCCTACGAGCAGGCTGTCACAGCTATCGTCACGGGCGATACGGCCACTCTGCGGCGCGTGCTGCAGGAACATCCGCGCGTGATTCGCGCACGCTCCACGCGTGAGCACGGCGCCACGCTCCTCCATTACGTCTCGGCAAACGGCGTCGAGGGATATCGCCAGGTGTCACCGGGCAACGCCGGCGAAATAGCCGAACTCCTGCTCGCAGCCGGTGCCGAGGTCGATGCGGTCGCCGACGTGTATGAGAGCCGCTGCACACCGCTCGGCCTGGTCGCGACCAGCGCTCCACCTTTTGAGGCAGGCGTGCAGAAGCACGTGATCGATGTCCTGCTCGATCACGGCGCGCGGATGGATCTTCCTGGTTCTGCCGGCCGCGACATCGGCCTGGTCCGCAGTTGTCTGGCAAACGGCCAGCCCGAGGCGGCCGAATACCTTGCGAGCCGCGGCGCACCGCTTGATCTTTCAGCCGCAGCAGGTCTGGGCCGGCTCGATGTTGTGAAGACCTTCTGCAGTGAAGAGCGCGCCACTGCTCCGAAGAAAGCAGCCATCCAATTGCTCGAGGCCTTTGGAATAGCGTGTGCCTACGGCCGCGCCCACGTCGTCGACTTCCTTTTGGAGTACGGTGTGGAAGTGGACGTGGAACTCAGAGGTCATGGGGAGGGACACACCGGTCTGCACGTGGCCGCTTTTCATGGGCAGGTCGAGGTTGTGAAGACGCTGTTGCATCATGGGGCGCGCGTCGACGTCATCGACAAGACCTGGGGTACGCCGCCACTAGTGTGGGCGCTCACAGGGTGGGGCCGATCGGCCGCGAAGCCGGTCGACAGATATTACGCCGTTATCGCCCAGTTGGTCGCCGCGGGTGCGAACGTGACACCAGACGTGCTGGCGTGGGACAAATTGAGAGCAGATCCGAAAATGCTGTCGGCGCTTACTGAAAAGCCGGAGCCGGACTGACATCCTGTCGCTCATTGAACAATGACCGCCGAAGAAGAACGACTCGAAGAGTCGCGCACCCGTCGTCACAACTGGAAACGGTGGGGACCGTACCTGAGCGAGCGCGCATGGGGCACTGTTCGCGAGGACTACAGCCCGGACGGCAACGCCTGGGAGTACTTCACCCACGATCAGGCGCGATCGCGCGCCTATCGATGGAGCGAGGACGGTATCGCCGGGATCAGCGATCGCCATCAGTTCATCTGCTTTGCCCTCGCGCTGTGGAACGGGCAGGACATGATCCTGAAAGAACGACTGTTCGGCCTGACTGGCATCGAAGGCAATCATGGCGAGGACGTCAAGGAGTCGTACTTTTATCTCGACAGCACGCCGACGCACTCGTACATGAAGTTTCTGTACAAGTATCCGCAGCGTGCGTTTCCTTACACGCAGCTCGTAGACGAGAACCATCGTCGCAGCCGACAGGATCCGGAGTACGAGCTCGCCGACACAGGAGTGTTCGACGACAACCGCTACTTCGACGTCTTCGTCGAGTACGCGAAGGCCGCGACCAACGACATCCTGATTCGCATCACCGCGATCAATCGCGCCGGCGTCGACGCTCCGCTCCATCTGTTGCCAACCATCTGGTTTCGCAATGTCTGGTCCTGGGAATACGGCACTCCACGGCCCGAACTGCGCCGCATCGATGACCGTCGCTCAGCCGTCTCGCTCGATCACCAGCGAGCCGGTCGCTACACGTTGCACTTCGAGGGCGCCCCCGAGCTCCTCTTCACAGAGAACGAGACCAACAGCCGGCGTCTGTTCGGCATCGATGATGCCCCGTTTGCGAAGGACGGCATCAACGACTACATCGTGAACCTGATGACTGACGCGGTGAATCCCGAGCACCGCGGCACGAAGGCGGCGGGACATTACAACGCCGCGATCGGCGCCGGGCAGTCCTTCGTCGTGCGCCTGCGGCTGACCGATAGAGTCGTGGCCGGGGAACCAAGTGGCGTCGGCTCCGACTTCGAACAGGTATTTGCTACGCGACAGGACGAGGCCAACCAGTTCTACGCGACCATCATCCCCGACACACTTTCCGCCGACGGCGCCAATGTCATGCGCCAGGCGCTGGGTGGGATGCTTTGGTCGAAGCAGTTCTACCACTACGTCGTGCGTACCTGGTTGAAGGGCGATCCCAGTCAGCCTGTTCCACCCGCGTCACGTCGCCGCGGCAGGAACGCGGCATGGATGCACCTCTACAACTCCGACGTCATCTCGATGCCGGACAAATGGGAGTACCCGTGGTACGCGGCGTGGGACCTCGCGTTCCACTGCGTCGCCTTGTCGCTCGTCGACTCCGAGTTCGCGAAAGAGCAACTCATCCTCCTGCTGCGCGAGTGGTACATGCATCCGAACGGGCAATTGCCGGCATACGAGTGGGCGCTTGGCGACGCCAATCCGCCCGTGCATGCGTGGGCCGCCTGGCGCGTCTACAAGATCGAGAAACGCCGCCGTGGCGTTGGCGACCGTCAGTTCCTCGAGCGCGTCTTCCACAAGTTACTGATCAACTTCACGTGGTGGGTGAATCGCAAAGATGCGGAAGGGTTGAACGTATTCCAGGGCGGTTTCCTTGGTCTGGACAACATCGGTGTGTTCGATCGCAACACGACTCTCCCAACCGGCGGACATCTGGAGCAGTCAGACGGCACAAGCTGGATGGGCATGTACGCACTGAACATGCTCGCCATCGCGATGGAGCTGGCTCGTGACGACTCGACGTATGAGGACGTTGCCAGCAAGTTCTGGGAGCACTTCCTCTACATCGCGGCGGCGATGAACAACCTCGGTCAGGACGGCGTGTCGCTCTGGGACGAAGCAGACAGCTTCTACTACGACGTGCTCCACGAGGAGAACGGCGATCAGTTCCCGCTGAAAGTGCGATCGATGGTGGGGCTCATTCCGCTCTTCGCCGTTGAGACACTCGAGCCCGAAGTGCTCGACAAGCTGCCCGGTTTCAAGAAGCGGCTCGAATGGTTCATCGACAATCGTCCCGATCTCACCGTGCACACCGCGTGCATGCGTACACCTGGCAGCGAAGAGCGTCGACTGTTGTCGATCGTGAACCTGGATCGGTTGCGCCAGGTGCTGACAGTCATGCTCGACGAGAACGAGTTCTTCTCACCCTTCGGCATCCGCGCGCTGTCGCGCGCCCACCGCGAGAAGCCCTACATGCTGGAGATCGGCGGGCAGATGCACAAAGTCGGCTACGAGCCGGGCGAGTCGACGACGGGGCTGTTCGGCGGCAACTCGAACTGGCGCGGTCCAATCTGGTTTCCCCCCAACGTCCTCCTGATCGAGTCGCTGCAGCGTTTTCACTACTACCTCGGCGACGAGTTCAAGGTGGAGTGCCCGACCGGCTCGGGGCAGCTGATGAATCTCAGTGAAGTCGCCGCGGAATTGTCACGACGGCTCGCGCGCCCATTCCTGAGAGACGCCGATGGCCGGCGCCCGGTCCACGGTAGCGACGCGCGATTCCAGAACGATCCGCACTGGCGTGACCTCGTCCTCTTTTACGAGTACTTCCACGGCGATAACGGGCGCGGCGTCGGGGCAAGTCACCAGACCGGCTGGACCGGGCTCGTCGCCAAGTTGCTGCAGCAGAGGGGTGAGCAGGCAGAAAAGGCACGCACCGAGGAAGGTGACCTTGAAATTGAAAACGCGTGAGGATGGAACGTTGTCGCTACGACAGGATCTCCCGATAACACGCCTCATACATCGGGACGACTCTCTCCACGCAGAACTCGCTGCGCGCACGGCGACAGGCCGCCTGGGCGACGCTTCGATGCAGCGCTGGATCTTTCAGCAGCGCAACGCCGCTCGCCGCCATCTCGTCGATCGCGTCGGGAGGATGCAGGAACCCGCTGATGCCATGCTCGATGACTTCAGGGAGCCCACCCACGCGTGACGCGATGACGGGCACCTCACACGCCATCGCTTCGAGCGCCGCAAGGCCGAAGCTCTCCTGTACCGAGGGCAAAAGGAACAAATCCGCGACCGACAGCAGCGGCACGACTTCTTCCTGCGCCCCGACGGCGTCGACGAGCGCGCCGATGCCGAGATCGCGCGCCATCTGCTGCGCCATCGCCAGGTCGGGACCGTCGCCCACCAGCAGCAGCCGCGCCGGCGTCTGCTTCTGGATGCGGTCGAAAATCGACACCACCGCATCAACCCGCTTGACGGGGCGGAAGTTCGAGACGTGCACGACGACCTTCGTCGCATCGTCGCCGCCGGAGAACCGCTTCCTGAGATCGGGACGCGATCGCCGTCTGTGGATGGCACAGTCGAGGAAGTTCGGAATGACCGCGATCGGATGCTTTACGCCGAGCTCGGCATAGGTCGACGCGCGCAGGCTGTTCGAGACTGCCGTCACGGCGTCGGACTGCTCGATCGAGAACGCGACGATGCGCGAATACGATGGATCGCTGCCGACCAGGGTGATGTCGGTTCCATGCAGCGTGGTGACGACGCGCGGCCCTTGTCCATTGCCGCTGAGGATCTGTCGCGACAGAAATGCCGCCGTCGCATGCGGGACGGCGTAATGCGCGTGGATGATATCGAGCTTCGACTCGCGCGCGACCTGCACGATGCGATTCGCCAGTGACAGCAGATACTGCGGCTCCCGGAACAGCGGGTAAGTCGGCGTCAGGACCTGGTGAAAGAACAAGCCTTCCTGGAAGTCGCCAAGCCGGAAGGGTGTCTCCGTGCTGATGAAGTGCGCCTGGTGACCGCGAAGCGCCAGCGCCTTTCCCAGCTCGGTAGCGACGATCCCGCTTCCGCCAACCGAGGCGTAGCACACGATGCCGACGTTGAGTGGACGATTGATCAAGATAAGAGGTGCGGTCGAAGAACCGGGTGTTTCACGACGAGGCCTTCGGCAAAAGCGACGCCTGCCAGCGCGCCGAAGTGCGCGTCGCGGCTTTCGATCAACTGCGTAAACCCCGACGAGGTCAGGCGCGTGGGGACCGCATCCGGCTGCGTGGGGCGGAACTGGCTCACGAAACAGGCCAGGGCGCGCCTCTTCGTCGCGTAGTGCTCGCTCACGTCCACGACGAACGACGGCGAACCGGCGTCATTGATGAAGTAGTAGCACACCGACTGCGGCTTCCAGGCATCGCCCTCGGCATCGTACCTTCGGAGGCCGGCGCTGAAAATGGACTCGGTCAGCAGATGGCTGGCCGCAACATGATCCGGATGCCGATCCGACCAGTACGGGATAGCGATGACGCGCGGTTGAGCGCGGCGCACGAGGCTGGCCACGGCGCGCATCTGTTCAGCGTCGCGCCCGATCGCTCGATCTGGCAGCCGCAGGTTTACTCGCCACGCGGCCCCAAGCACGTCACACGCGGCGTCGGCTTCCGCGAGCCGCTCTGCAACCGTTCCGTTGCTTCCCATCTCGCCTGCCGTCAGATCGCACAGCCCGACCTGATGACCAACGGCAACGTGCTTGGCGACGAGCCCGCCGATGCCGATCTCGATGTCGTCGGGGTGCGGACCGATTGCCAGCACGTCGACTGGCGACAAAGCTGTTGTCATGCCATAGCCTTGTAAAGACCCCGGGGGTGATTCTCCATTCGATCCGGGCGGAATTCACCCCCGGGGTCCTAGCGGGTCCAACCGAATACATCGTCGTGTTGGTCCGGCTCGCCGCTGGCCGCACGCGCAAGCACGCGCGCGGCAAGGAACGCCCCAGAGAGCGAGTTCCCGCCTAGACCGAAGAGATGGCGCGGATAGTTTCGATGAGGGCCGATATACATGATGCCATCGGCGGTCTCGCCATAGGAACCGTCCCATCCATATTCCGGCTGTAAACCGGAAATCGCAGGGTTCATCATCAACAGCTCGTACATCAATTGCCCGGTACGTTGTACGAGTACAGCCTCTCGCTTTCGCGCCGGCGTGATGTCCTGGGCCGCGCCCGTCACGAGCAACCGATCGTCGCGGGTCCATCGAACCTCATGCGGCGGCGAGGCGATGTCACCGATCGACACCTCGTGGCTGGCAAGCTGCTTCCGAATCGCCGCCGGCACCGGCTCCGTCATCACGAAGTATTGCTCGCGCGGTTTGAAGTGGCGCCGCAGCGGCTTGAATTCGGCCGTTGCCAATCCGGTGCAGACGATGATGGTGCGGGCAGAAACGAGCCCGCCCTCGAGGGTCACCTCCACTTTCTTCGCGCCAGCGCGGACTTTGGTCACGCGCGACTTCTCGAAAAAGGTTCCGCCGCGTGACTTCGCCGCCGACGCCAGTCCCAGGCACGCGCGATAGGGGTCCAGCGTGAAGGCCGCTCCCAGCCGAATCCCTCCGGCAGCCTCGAGCGCCGCCGACTTCCTGACGCTCGCCGGCGATTGCCACGTGCTGTCGAGACCCGCGGCGCTGCGTGCGTCGAGCTCACGCCGGAGCCCTTTCGCGTCATCACGCGACGCCACCACGATGTGGTCGCAGGCCTCGAGACCGCACTGGATCCTCAGCCGTCGAATGAGCGCCGCCGCATCGAGCGATGCGCGCCGCCAGCTTCCGAAGATCCGTCGCGCGTTTCGAAGCCCGTGACGGGCGGCGATATCCCGGAACGATGGGCCCGGCTCTGGCAGTAAGAGCCCGGCACCACGCCCCGCACTTCCCTGTCCGAGGCGATCGGCCTCGACCAGGATCGGCTTGAGCCCGGCAACGGCACATGCATAGGCGGTAGCGCACCCGGTGACGCCCCCGCCGACGATGACGACATCGGCGGTGAGCTCACCGCGAAGTCGTGGATGGTCTGGCCGGCGGGAACGGGGAAATGTGTCGATCCATGGCGAAATTCCGTAACGTGTACGCATCAGGACGTTATCCGGTTATCCACTTCACGAACGCGAGCCGTGCATCAGTGCCGGCGAGCGCCCTGCACAAAGGCTGCGAGAATGTAAATTCTGGATCATCTTAGAACAGGGGTCTGACCCCATAATCATCTAGTCAAGGTCTTCTGGGCGCGCTCCCCCGCGCCGAGACCGTTATGCGGTGGCAATCACAAGCAAAAAATTGGCGTTTGAGCCCGCATGACGGGCCGGCCCCCACCAGGCGTGGTCGACTGTGGAAGGCAGGGCTCGCGATCGCGACCGTGCTCGTCCTGGGCGCAGCCGCAGCCGGCGTCTGGGCGCGCGCGCAGCTCCGGGGCAGTCTGCCCGTGCTGGGCGGAGACGTTCGACTGGAAGGCCTGTCGGCTTCGGTGATCGTCACGCGCGACGTACTCGGCATCCCAACCATACGAGGTGCCTCGCGTGAAGACGTCGCGCGCGCGACCGGTTTTCTGCACGCGCAGGATCGCTTCTTCCAGATGGACCTGGCACGACGACGGGCGGCCGGGGAACTTGCCGCCCTCGTGGGTCCGCGTGCGCTCATTGCCGACCGACAGATTCGCATGCATCGCTTCCGCGCCGAGGCGCAACGGGCGATCGCGGCAATGAACCCGGCCTGGCGTTCGATCCTCGAGGCGTATACCTCCGGTGTGAACAGCGGGTTGAGTCACCTGCGAAGGCGGCCGTTCGAGTACATCGTGCTCCGGCAGGAGCCGCAGAAGTGGCTCATCGAAGACAGCATGCTCGTGGTGCTGTCGATGTTCATCACGCTGCAGGATCCTGACGGCTCGTACGAAGCGACGCTCGGGACCATGCATGACGTGCTTCCGGAGGCGATGGCCAACTTCCTCGCACCCATTGGCACCGAGTGGGATTCGCCGGTCGTTGGCCAGGCACACGATGTTCCACCGATTCCCGGCCCTGACGTCTACGACCTGCGTTCAAAGCTGAGAGGACACCCGTCTCGCAGGGTTCCGGCTGCCCGGCCTCCCGCTCGTCTTCGTCCCATCGAGCAGGACGCTTCGAACAGATCCTGGCTGGGAGTGGGAGACTGGCCTTCCGGAGTTGAGAGTTTCGAGTCGCGAGCCGACAGAGACGGAGCCATAGGAAGTAATAACTGGGCTGTCTCAGGGCAACTCACGCCGGATGGGCACGCACTCATCGCGAACGACATGCACCTCACCGTGCGCGTGCCCAACACGTGGTATCGCGCCTCGCTCGAGTGGCAGGATGGGCCTAATGCCACGCCGCATCGCCTGATCGGCGTGACGCTGTCTGGCGTTCCCGCGATCGTTGTCGGCAGCAACACGCACGTGGCCTGGGGTTTTACCAACTCGCAGGGCGACTGGAGCGACATCGTTCTTCTCGAGATCGATCCGTCGGACTCGAATCGCTACCGCACGCCCGAGGGCTGGCGGAGCTTCGAGCGTTACGACGAGATGATCGACGTGGCGGGAGAGAGCGAGCCGCGGCAGCAGTCGATCCGTTGGACGATCTGGGGTCCGGTGATGGACCCCGATCACAAGGGGCGTTTACGGGCTCTGCGCTGGGTCGCGCACGATGCCACGCGCCTCGGCGCGTCGATAACGGGCCTGGAATCGGCGCAATCGATCGAGGAGGCCTTCGATGCCGTCAATGGCCTGGGCACTCCAGGCCAGAACTTCGTCGTCGCCGACGACAAGGGTCGAATCGGCTGGACGATCTACGGATCGATCTCGCGTCGAGTGGGGTTCGACGGCCGCATTCCGGTGTCGTGGGCCGACGGGGCCCGGGGCTGGAGCGGCTGGCTCAATCGCAATGAATATCCTCGCATCCTGGATCCTGAGGGCGGCCGGATCTGGACCGCCAACGCCCGCGTCGTCGACGGCGACATGCTGAGCCGGATTGGAGACGGGAACTACGAGATCGGATCACGCGCGCGCATCATCAAGGAGCGCCTCGCGAGCCAGAATCAATTCACTCCGGCAGACCTGCTGAATATCCAACTGGACACCAGCGCCGAGTTTCTCAGCCGGTGGCGAACGCTGCTGCTGCAATCGCTGAAGACCGTCACCGACCAACCGCGCATCCGCCTTCGAGAGATCGTCGAACGGGATTGGGATGGGCGGGCCTCCCCGGGGTCCGCAGGGTATCGGCTCACGCGCATGTTTCGCGAGGAGGTCTCGGAAGCGGTGATGGCCTTCGTGCTCGAGGAATGCAATGCGGCCGATCCGACGTTCGATTACCGGAACGTCCGCAGGCGCGAAGGACCGATCTGGAAGCTCGTCTCGGAGAGGCCGATGCACCTCCTCGATCCGCAATATGAAAGCTGGGACGAGCTGCTGCTGAACGCAGCAACCAATGTCGTCGTACGCGCCCAGCGGGAAGGCGGTCTCGAAGAGCCCTGGTCGACGTGGAACGTCACCGCGTACCGGCATCCGTTATCAGCGGGGCTGCCGTTCGTGGGCAGGTGGCTGGACATGCCGCTGCAGCCGCTGCCCGGTGATCTCTACACTCCCAACATGCACTGGAACGCGTCGGCATCGTCCGAGCGCATGATCGTGTCCCCTGGGCGCGAACAGGAAGGGATCATGCACATGCCGACGGGCCAGAGCGGACACCCGCTCTCGCCCTTCTACTCGAACTCACATCCGGCGTGGGTCAACGGCGAGCCCACGCCGTTTCTGCCGGGACCGGCCGTCTATACGTTGAGGCTCAATCCCTGATCTTCACTAAAGATTTTCGAGAGCTCATCTCCGGCCCCGCAGGTTGAAACCGGTCAGCATGCTGATGCGCGTGCCGGCCTTCGACGGGACGAGCGCGAAGGTCATTGGCACATTCAAGGAGCCCGACCGGAAGGTCACGCCGCCAGCAAGAGCCAACGCGACGCCCGCTGGAGTGACGTTTGGTCCGATGCCGAATTCCGCGCCGCTCGGCGACCGCAGCCCAACCATCCAACTCAGGCTCGGCAATGCCACACTCTGCTCGAGGCCACCGAGCAGGAACACGAATTCATTCATGGCGGCCACCCCGCCGCCCTTGTTGTAGAACTCCCGTTCGAACTGCCAACCGAATTGCGTGATCGTCGAGCTCACATCGATCGAGCGCTCGTGAAGCTTGTCGACGACGCCCTGGCTGAGCGCCGTCACGCCGAACCGCGGGCCCGACAGGCTCACGGTCTTGAGCGGCGGCGGCGGAATCGTGATGTCGGGGGTCTGGGTCTGTGCACCAACGGGAACCGCAAGGCCGGCACAGAACAGCATCAATACAGCAGCGCGCATAGGCACCTCCATGACGTTCATGGTGACCGGCGTCTGGGACCGATGTCTTGATGCCTTGGCTGAAAAACACTGAATTCAATCCTGCAGTTCCCTGTTCCGGGTTCCGGGTTTCTGGTTCGTGTTCGTAGTTCGGGTTCGAGGTTCACGGTTCACTGTTCACGGTTCGGGGCGCATGACGATGGCACATGGGCATCGCGGCGGAATCATTGAAGTGGAACCTTGAACACGAACTTGAAACAAGGAACTCGGAACGCGGAACTGCAGTTATGCCGCGCGTGAGCGCAGCCGTGCCAAAGCGGCAGCCCAGATGCCGGCATGCGCCGACACGTGAAGCAGCGGTTCGATCGGCAGGATCCATCCGGCGTTGCCTGGCGGAGCCAAGGCCAGGGCCTCATCGACGAGCGCCGCGGCCACGTCGTGCTTGTCCGCGAGCACGAGCGCAATGGCACGTGCGATGGCCGCATCAACGGACAAGGCGTGATCCGCTTGAATCTTGATGCCGCCCTCAGAGGTGCCGAGAGCCGCCAATCCCAGACGCGCAAGCGGATGCTGGGCAATGCGTTCGAGCGCTTGCTGAAAGGCGGCCGCCGCCGCCTCGCGATTGCCGTCGCGAAATCGCAGTGCCCCGATCGCGTACCACGTGTTCGCGCAGCACTCGCGACCGTAGAGATGGCCGCTCTCCTCGAATGCGAGCTCGCGTTCGAAGGCCTCGAGCGCCGCCTGCTGTTCGTTGCGCTCAAGATGAATCAGGCCGCGCAACCAGTGGAGCGCGACGGGACTGAACCGTAACGGCGCCGACGACGACCCCGACTGATTCGCGATTCCGATCGTGAGTTCGCGCTCGGCTTCGTCGAGCGCGTGCCGGGCCACATGGACGGTGGCGATCAGCCAGTGCGCCAGCGCGAATCCAGGGAGCAGCGCGAGCGTGCGCCGCGCCGCGCGAAGCCGCTCCTCGCCCCAGCCAACATAGGCGAGGCGGAAGTGGTGCCGCCAGTTGTCCGGTTCGAGTGTGACCGCACGGCGGGTCGCTGCCAGCGCATCTACGTGACGACCCGTGCGATCGAGGACGAACCCGAGCGTGGCCCACGCCTCACCGTAGTCGGGCGCCAGACGACAAGCCTCACGTGAATACCGCGTCGCCGCTGCGAGTGCCGCCACGTCCGGCTGTGCGTCCGCGCGGGTCATCTCGAACTGCATGATGCAGGCGTTGGCCAGTCCGACGTGGGCCGGAGCGTGATGGGCGGAGCGCTCGAGCACACCTTCGAACACTCGACGTGCACGAACGATCTGTCCGCGCTCGAGCGTTTCGAGTGCCGCGCGTCCCTCGACCCATGCGCGATGCGGTGCAAGGAGCTCGTCGAGCGCCTCGTCGCTGGCGCGCGCAGCCACCTGGTTGACGACGCCGATGAAGCGGTAGCCCTGGCGCGGCACCGTCTGGATGTAGGGCTGGCCGTCCGGCCCTGCCCCCAGCGTGCGACGCAGCGCCGATACGGCCTGCTCGAGGCTGTTGTCGGTGACGGCGACGTCCTGCCAGACCGCCTCGATGAGGGCATCCTTGGAGACGACCGACCCGCGGCGCGCCAGCAACTCGAGGAGCACGCCGACATGGCGGTCGGGAATCGACAGCACTTCGCCCGCCCGCGAGAGCCGGCGGCTGGCGGCGTCCACCACGATGTCTCCGAACGAGTACTGGACCACAGGAGTCCCATTCGAGAGTATCCTCCACCAGACATTCGAGGAGCTCGCCATGGCATTCTCAAAGTCAAAGGTCAAAGATCACAGGTCACAGGTCACAGGTCAAAAGGTCTCAAAGGTAGCTGCCGTCGGCATCGTCGCCGTTTGCCTGACAGGATTGCTGGGTTCAATGTCGCTCGCCCAGGGCCCGCAGACGCGCAGCCTGCCGACCTTCGAAGTCGATCCGGCGTGGCCACAGGTTCCCGCGAAGTGGAAACTGGGAGACCCGTCCAGCTTCGCGATCGATGCGCAGGACAACGTCTGGCTTCTGCATCGCCCGCGCACGCTTCCCAAGGAGCAGGCGTCGATGGCTGCACCGCCGGTCATGGTGTTCGATTCATCCGGCAAGTTCATCAAGGCGTGGGGTGGCGCCGGAAACGGCTACGAATGGCCCGAGCGCGAGCACGGCATACACGTCGATGCGAAAGGGTTCGTCTGGCTCGGCGGCAACAACTGCCCCACCAACGGCATTCAGGGGCTCAAACCGGTTGCCGACGATCAGCTCTTGAAGTTCACGACCGACGGCAAGCTGGTCATGCAGGTCGGGCGCAGCAATCAAAGCAAAGGAAACGCCGACACGAAAAATCTGCATCGTCCGGCAGACGCGTGGGTGAACGCGCCCACCAACGAGGTGTTCGTGGCCGATGGCTACGGCAATCATCGCGTCATCGTCCTCGACGCAGATACGGGCGCGTTCAAACGGATGTGGGGAGCGTTCGCCGAACAGCCCAAGGACGACGATCACTGCGAGGTGGTGACACCGAAGACGTTTGACGATCCTGGCCCGCGAAATTTCAGCATCGTTCATGCGCTCCGCGTCGCGCGTGACGGGATGGTCTACGTGGCCGACCGGGAGAATCGTCGCATCCAGTCATTCACGTCCGATGGCAAGTTCGTGAAGCAACTCGTCAAGGCCGACACGCAGTTCGCGCGAAATGTTGCGTTGTCTCCCGACCGCGACCAGCAGTTCCTGTACGTGGGAAACGGCGATGACATCGTGATCGTCGACCGCAGGACACTCGAGATCATCGGATCAATCAAACCAAAGGGCTTGAAGAACGGCGGTCATCAGATCGCAACCGACTCGAAGGGCAACATCTACATCGCGCAGACCACCATGGGTCTTCAGAAGCTGACATTCAAAGGGATGTCGCCTGGCAGTAAGTAGCGTCCGGCTTTAGCCGGACCGGTTACGTCTCCGGAACGACGTAGCCGCTGCGAGCACGGATGCTCGCACTGCGATAGCGTCGTCGCGCATCTGGTGAGAGCTCCACTTTGATGGAGCGCTGTTCGCCGGGCTTCGCCCGCGGCATCTCGTAATGCAGGCTGTAACGCAGGCGCAGGCGTTGAATCATCTGACGAAACCCGCTGCCTGGATCGTCGACCTTCAACGTGTCGCCCCCGGTCCTCTCGGCGATCTCAGTAATCCCGTCGATACCACTGGAAGGAAGCGGGAGCGGCAGAAACAGGATCCGGCGGCGAATCGCCATGCCCTGCACGATCAAGCCGCTCAACACGGTGTCCGCTTCCCAGAACGCCGGCAGTGCGCCCTCATCGCGCGACGACCCGAAGTTGTCGGTGATGAACAGTACGGCACGACGCCGGTTCGTGCGCGGCTGGCGCAGGAAGTGGCGCGCAGCGTCATGAGCAGCTCGTTGAATCTGGCTGTTCGGCACCAACGTCCGCCGCAGTACCTCCTTCTGGATGACTGTTTGAACGCGGTCGAGGTCGCTCGTGAAGTCGGCAATCAGAGCCGTGTTGGCATCAAACGCCATGACGGCGACGCGATCGCCAGCGCGAAGCGCACCAAGGGCGGCGCGAGATACCTCGGCGACTCTCTCGATCGCAGGAAGCATGCTGGAGCTCGTGTCGAAGACCAGGATGACGTCCAGCGGCTCCTCGGCGTGACCGAAGTACACGATCTCGCGCATTTTCCCCTCGTCGCGAACGCGGAAATCGTCCTTCGTCAGACCGTCGATGAGACGGCCCGCTTCGCTGACCTCGGCATCGACACGCACGACTTTCACACCCGTACGAAAATCCGCGCGGGGCTGGAATACCACGAGCAGCACGAGCAGGCACGACGCGCGCAGCACAGCTTATGGATAATGAGTCGGATTGCATCGATCGCGCAACGCACCGAAGACACTGCCACCGCTGCGAGACCGAATTCGCCCGGGCGTGCAAGTGATGTTCGTCGGCATCAACCCTGGCGTCAGATCCGCGCTGACTGGCCATCACTTCGCGGGCTTCTCGAATAGGTTCTGGAAGCTCCTGTTTCTCTCCGGCCTCGTTCCCGAAGCGGTCACGTACCTCGACGACGATCGGCTGCCGGAATGGGGATTCGGCATCACTAATGTCGTCGCGCGTGCGACGCCTGGAATTGACGAGTTGAAGCCCGAAGAATACGCGGCGGGACGCGCGCGTTTACGAACGAAGGTTCGCCGCTACAAGCCGAAGGTGGTCGCGTTTGTCGGGATCACGGTCTATCGCGCCATGTTTCCGCAGCAGAAGGGCGCGGTGACGATGGGACTTCAACAGCAGCGCTTGGGCGAGAGCCACGTGTTCGTGTTGCCGAATACCAGCGGCCGGAATGCGCATTACTCGTTCGACGCGATGCTGGCGGCATTTACGTCACTTCGTAAACACTGCGAACGGGCATAATCCCGATAGCCACTCTCAATCATCCTGCTGATCGCTGATGCGGAGACAAACGTGAGAAGCCTGTTGCCGCTGGCGTTCGTAACGCTGATCTCGTCGCCTGCCTTCGGGCAGTGGGCGAATGTTCCTCCACCGGCCATCCCTCGAACACCAGATGGAAAGCCGGATATGTCCGCACCGGCGCCACGGCTGCCCGATGGCAAGCCGGACCTGTCGGGAATCTGGAATCCGCCGCCCGGCGCCGTAGGAAACCTCGCCCGTGGCCTGGCGGAGGTGCCCTTCCAGCCGTGGGCCAAGGCTACCTATGACGAACGAGCGGCCGGACTTCATTGGAAGGAGGACCCGCCCGCGAGTTGCCTGCCGCAAGGTTTGCCGAGGCTTCTCCTGGCGCCAGCACCCTGGAGAATTCTTCAGACGCCGACCGTGGTGTTCTTCGTCCACGAGGCCTTCAACCTCTGGTGGCAGGCCTTCATTGACGGAAGGCAGTTCGCGCCTGACGCCGACGTCTCTCCCACGTGGCACGGCTATTCGACCGCCACGTGGGAAGGCGACTCACTTGTCGTCGACAGCCGTGGCTTCAACGGGAAACTGTGGCTCGATCAGCTGGGCAAACCGTCCACCGAAGCGCTCCACGTGACAACACGCTTCAGGCGCAGGGACTTCGGGCACATGGATCTCCAGATCACCATTGATGATCCCAAGGCGTACACAAAGCCCTGGACCGTGGCAGTCGAATTGGGATTGCTGCCAGAGACAGAATTGATGGAATTCATCTGTCTCGAGAACGAACGAGACTCGCGGAAGCGTTGAGCGATTCGCACGCCCCGCCCCTGGTTCGAAGGAGGCTCTCACCATGCGCGCATCGGCAGCGATCCTTGTACTGCTGGTCCTTGCGACATCGCCGCTCACGGCCGCAGACAAGTCAACCGCCGGCGAGTTCATCACCGAACCGGCCACCCTCATCTCGCTCGGGTTCGAGTGGCGAATCGATGGCGACGACAACCGCAACGCGCGCGTCGAGGTGAGCTTTCGCAAGCAGGGCGAGCAGACCTGGAAGACCGGGCCGCCACTCCTGCGCATCGGCAACGAGCGAATCAACGAGAACGCACTGCAGTACGTAACCCCCAACGGGTTCGCGGGGAGCGTGTTCGAACTCGAGCCGGCGACATCGTACGAGGCACGGTTCGTCATGTCGGATCCTGATGGCGTCGATGGGCGTGCCGAACGGATGGTGACCGTGCGCACGCGCGCCGAGCCGATGCCCGCCGCCGGCGGCAAGGTCTATCACGTCTATCCTCCCGGCTACAACGGTCAGAAGCAGGAGCCTGCCTTCACCGGGCTTCTCGCCGCCTACTACACAGGATCCTCACACTCAGACAACTTCAACACGTATCCGCCTCGCGTACAGCCAGGGGACACGATCCTCGTGCATGCCGGCCTGTACAAGGACGATCGGCTTCGATATGGCGGAGGCCTCGGTACGGTGTCGAGCGGAACATACTTCCTGACACAGAGCGGCACAGCCGACCGACCCATCGCGATCAAGGCCGCTGGTGATGGCGAAGTGATCTTCGACGGCGACGGCGCGTACAACCTGTTCAACGTGATGGGCGCCAACTACAACTACTTCGAAGGCCTCACGATTCGAAACACCGATCTGGCGTTTCAGGCGGGGCTCAAGAACATCGCCGGGTCGAGCGGCCTGACGATCAAGCGCAGCCGGTTCGAGAACGTCGGCCGCGCGGTTTACACCGACTGGTCGGGATCCAAGGATTACTACATCGCCGATAACGTGATGATCGGGCGGTTCAATCCGAATTACCTGATGGGATTCACCGGCCGCACGTGGCAGAACTTCCCGGAGTTCAACCCGAAGCTGGTCTCCGAATACGCCGTCAAGGTGTACGGCTCGGGCCACGTCGTCGCATACAACTCGATCGCGAACTTCCACGACGGCGTCGATGTCGCAACCTACGGCAATCCTGACGGCAGCCCTACGCCTGTGCGAGATCGCCTGCCGGTGTCGATCGATTTCTACGGGAACGATGTCTCGAATGTCGAAGACAACTGCCTCGAGGCTGACGGCGGGGCGCACAACATCCGGATCTTCCGCAACCGCTGCTTCAATCACGGTCACCGTGCGCTGAGCGTGCAGCCGGCGTTCGGCGGTCCCGTCTACTTCATCCGCAACATCGTCTATCACGCGCCAGAGGGCGGCGCCGTGAAGTTCACCGCGTCATCGTCGGGCATTGTCGTGCTGCACAACACACTGATTGCGCCAGTGAAGCCGATGCTGCTGGCCGCGTCGAACGTGCATTACCGCAACAACCTGATTCTCGGCAAGAGCGAAACGCTGGAGACGTTTGCGGTCGAGACCAATACGAACTACTCGAGTTCCGATTACAACGGCTTTCGTCCCAACGAGGGGGCCGAGTTCTCGTTCGAATGGAGTTCGCCTTCGCGCTCGCTTCGCGCCAACTTTCCTGGCGAGCCGGGCAAGCTGAGCGTTCAAGAGCAGACGAAACTCGAGGCGTCCGCCCGCGAGAGACGACGCTTCAAGACGCTGAAAGAGTTCAGCGACGCGACGGGCCAGGACACCCACAGCGTGCTCGTCGATTACGACGTCTTTGTAAGAGTGGCGGCGCCCGGTCCCGATCCACGCACGCTCTACAAACCCTCGGACTTCGATTTCCAGCTTCGACCCGGCTCAGCGGCAGTCGACGCCGGCGTCCGGCTCCCGGGCATCAACGACGATTTCACAGGGCGCGCACCTGACCTTGGCGCCTACGAAACCGGTCGCCCGGTCCCGCACTACGGTCCCCGGCCATAATGAAGGGGTCAGACCCCTTCACACTTTTTCGCATTGAGGCGGGTGTCACCTTTGCTTCGTTCGTTACTCTATTCAGAGAAAGGTCATCGGAGAGACGATGCACGTTGTCAGCGCGCCTGTTCTGGAAGGTTGGGGTCTGCTCTCGGACGAGCAGGTGGTGACTCGTGTTCTTGCGGGTCAGACGGCGCTCTTCGAAGTCCTGATGCGACGCCACAACGAGCGGCTCTACCGTGCGGCCCGCGCCATTGTCAGGGATGAGACCGAAGCCGAAGATGTGATGCAGCAGGCCTACGTCAACGCGTACAGTCATCTCCGGCAATTCGACGGACGATCAAAGTTTTCGACCTGGCTCACGCGCATTGCCGTGCATGAGGCGCTCGCACGCGTGCGGCGGCGTGGCCGATACACGACCATGGATCCTGACGACATTCCTTCGAACCGGCACTCCGCGGCCGTCGACGCGACACCTGATCCGGAGCGCCTCGCGATTGCACGCGAGCTTGGTGCCCTGCTCGAATCGGCGATCGATCGCCTGCCTGATGGCGCGCGCGAAGTTTTCGTGCTCAGGCAACTCGAAGGGATGCGAACCGACGAAGTCGCGGAGGCGCTCAGCGTCAGCGAGGCCGTCGTCAAGACACGACTGTCGCGCGCGCGGGCTGCGCTTCGCCGCGATCTCTTCGAGCACGCCGGGCTGGCGGCGTCGAACACCTTCCGCTTTCTGCGGCCGAGATGCGATCGCATCGTGCGGGCCGTGCTCGCACGTATCGCGTAAAGCTCGTACTGCTGATTCCCTCAGGCGATCCATCGTCGCGTTCGTAACCAATCGAGCGCTCCACACTCTATCGATCACGGGCTTTGCTTCACGAACGAATCGTGGAGTGTGGGGCTTGAGCTCCACGGTTGACATGCCAAGCCCGTTGCGCAAGGAGAGTGACCGTGATGCGACTCATCGGCGTGGCTTCGATCGCCTTCGTCCTCGCGCTGACATTCACGTCAGCGTCCGCTCGTGAAGACAGCCATTCGCGTTTCGATGGTCGGGAGATCTTCCGATTCGATACATTCGGCGACGAGCAGCTCTGGACCGATGTCCTGCGCCTGCACGAGGCCGTTCAGACAGTCAGTCCGGCAACGGCGCTGTCAGTGGGCCTCAAGGTCGATGTCAATGCACTGCCGCAAGCGATCGTCGATAAATTGTTAGCCAAAGAAGTCGATCTGAACGATCCAGCGGTGACGATGACGCTGCTCAAGCTCAACGCGGTGGTGGGCGTGATGGGCAAAGTCGATGACTCAGGACGCCTCACGAGTATCGGGATCACGTGCGCGCTCTGCCATTCAAACGTCGACGACTCGCTCACGAAAGGCATCGGCAAGCGGCTCGACGGCTGGGCGAATCACGATCTCAACGTCGGTGTGATCGCCGGGCTGGCTCCGGGACTTGCCGCGTTCAAGACCGAATTCGGCACGTGGGGTCCCGGCAAGTACGATCCGCGACACCATGCATTCGATGGCGTCAACCTCTTCGAGTTGCATCCCGGAATGAAGTCGGTGCCGGTCGTGACGCCCGCGATATACGGGCTCAAGGGCGTCGGCTTCGAGACTTACACCGCCGACGGCCCGATCTCGTACTGGAACAACTACGTCGGCGTCAGCCAGATGGGTGGCCACGGCAGTTTCAGCGATCCGCGAATCGGCCTCTTCATCAACCAGACGCCGGATCTCGTCACGCCGAAGCTCAAGGCGTTGCTCGACTATCAACTCGGTCTTCGGGCGCCCAAACCGCCGAAGGACAGTTTCGATCACAGTGCCGCTGCGCGCGGGCGGCAGGTCTTCTACCGGGAGGCGGGATGTGGCTCATGCCATTCCGGGCCAAATTACACGGACGTGGTCAGCGACCGCCCGGGAACCTGCCCGCGCTGCGGCATGAAGCTCCTGCCCGCGCCGACGGACACCGCACCGGCCGACCCGAACCGACACTCCCACGGCAGCCACCCGCACGGCGATCACCCCGAAGGTCACGACACGACCGACGGGTTGGAGTGGGAGGACCTGATGCCCGCCATCAACCGGGCGTCGGACCACCGCAACATGGCCTGGAAGCTCGTCGACCGCGACACCGGACACGGCAACGGGCAGATCGAATGGGCGTTCCGGGT
>Ga0207688_10000062_pt1 | contig 38797 bp, 31 predicted proteins | sample KBSMiscanthusM4_FD_184296 | JGI IMG/M metagenome (GOLD analysis project Ga0207688, IMG submission 184296) | Miscanthus rhizosphere microbial communities from Kellogg Biological Station, Michigan, USA - M4 (SPAdes) (version 2) | ecosystem: Host-associated > Plants > Roots > Rhizosphere ...
GGCTTCACGCCCGGCCGCGGATTCCGACACGGCCAGGCCCACGGCGGCCAGGACGGTCGCATGCCAGGTGCGGAAGTCCTTGGCGGTGTAGTCGCCCCCGGATACCTCGCGGAGGTAATCGTTGATGTCCGCCGCCGTGACGTCGTGCCAGCGCGGCCCGCTCCGGTAGACGAGCAGCTGGTCCCCACCGTCCCGGCGCCGCCGCAGGCTCCGGACGACCGCGCACACCTGATCCTCGGCCACCGCCTGCTCGCGCTGCTTGGCCCCCTTGGCCGGATACTCGAACACCAGCTGGCCGTGGGTAAGCGTGACGTGCTCCTTCCTGATGGTGGCCAGGCCGAAGGTGCCGTTCTCCTCCGCGTACTCCTCGCCGCCCGGCCGGAAGAACCCGAGATCGATCAGGCGGATCGCAGCCGCGAGAACCCGGTCCCTGGCCAGGCCCCGGCCCTCCAGGTGACGGCAGATGACCTCGCGGATGCGCGGCAGCGCCGCCCCGAAGCCCCGGACCCGGTCGTGCTTGGCCTGGTCCCGCTGCTCACGCCACAGGTCGTGGTAGCGGTACTGGCGGCGTCCGGCTGCGTCGGTGCCGTCGCACGAGGCGCGACAATCGGCGCCGGCTGCGACGGCGTGATGCCCTTGACCACCGCTTCCTGGCGCGGCTCTTTCGCTTCTTCCATTCGCGCGGTAACGGGATCGACCTCGACCGGCTGTTCGACCATCTGGAACGATGCCGGCAGCGGCTCGCCCTGATTGAGTTCGTCGTGTCGCATCCGCGCGACGCTGTAGTTCGGCGTTTCGAGATGCCGGTTCGGAACGAGCAGCACGTTCACCTTGAAGCGCGTCTCGATCGTCAGCACCTCGGCGCGCTTTTCGTTCAGCAGAAACGTTGCGACGTCGACGGGGACCTGCGCGACGATCTGCGCCGTGTTGTCCTTCATCGCCTCTTCCTGAATGATCCGCAGGATGTGCAACGCCGTCGATTCGGTACCGCGAATGTGCCCGATGCCGTGGCAACGCGGGCAGGGGATGTATGCCGATTCGGCGAGTGCAGGGCGCAGCCGCTGCCGCGACAACTCCATCAGCCCGAACCGCGAGATCTTGCCAAGTTGCACGCGGGCGCGATCGTACTTGAGGGCGTCGCGCAGCCGGTTCTCGACATCGCGCTGGTTCTTTGCGCTCTCCATGTCGATGAAGTCGATGACGATCAGCCCGCCGAGGTCGCGCAGGCGCAACTGGCGCGCGATTTCGTCGGCGGCTTCGAGGTTCGTGTTGTAGGCCGTCGTCTCGATGTCGCCGCCACGCGTTGCGCGCGCGGAGTTGACGTCGACCGAAACCAGGGCTTCGGTGTGGTCGATGACGATCGCCCCACCCGCCGGCAACGCAACTTGCCGCGAGTAGGCAGTTTCGATCTGGTGCTCGATCTGGAAGCGCGAGAACAGCGGCACGTCGTCCTTGTAGAGCTTGACGCGCGACACGTTGGCCGGCATCACGTGCCCCATGAACTGCTGCGCCTGCTCCTGGATCGCTTCGGTGTCGATCAGGATCTCGCCGATGTCCGGATGGAAGTAGTCACGGATCGCGCGAATGACGAGGCTCGATTCCTGGTAGATCAGGTACGCGCCCGACTGCAGCTTCGCGGCATCCTCGACGGCGCGCCAGAGTTGCATCAGGTAATTGAGGTCCCATTGCAGTTCTTCGGGCGAGCGACCGATGCCGGCGGTACGGGCGATGACGCTCATCCCGGTGGGGACGTCCAGCGACGAAACGGCTTCGCGCAACTCGTTGCGCTCCTCCCCCTCGACGCGGCGCGACACGCCGCCGCCGCGCGGATTGTTCGGCATCAGCACGAGATAGCGGCCGGCGAGCGAGATGTAAGTCGTCAGCGCGGCGCCCTTGCTGCCGCGCTCGTCCTTGTCCACCTGGACGATCAGTTCCTGGCCCTCGCGCAGTTGATCCTGCACGCGCGCGCGCGCGTCGCCTTCGCCGTCGTCGCCATCACCGCCGCGACGATTCGATTTCAGGTATTGCCGCGAGATTTCCTTGAACGGCAGGAAGCCGTGGCGCTCGGTCCCGTAATCGACGAAGCACGCTTCGAGCGAAGGCTCGACGCGCGTGATCACACCCTTGTAGATATTGCTCTTGCGTTGTTCCTTCGATGCGGATTCGATGTCGAGGTCGATCAGCTTCTGGCCGTCGACGATGGCGACACGGAGCTCTTCAGCCTGCGTGGCGTTGAACAGCATGCGTTTCATGTACTTGTCCCCGGCGCAAGGCCCGCGGGGGCAACTGGATGGAACGAGGCGGCGCGTCTTGCGACGCGGGTGACGCTTACGCGGCGGTTGCGGATGAAGACGGGCCGTCGGCCGGCAATGGCCGGCAAACGCGAGGTGAGCGAGGTGGCATGCGCATGAGGTTCGCAGGTCCGGCCAGTGCCGGTTCTCGTAGTGGCGGGTCTTCTTGTTCGCTAACTAGCGGAATATCCGATCGGCCGCCGCGATTGTCTCTTTCGCAGTGGCAGCCGGGGCAGAATCGTTCGCTTGGCGCCGCGCGGCGGCCGCTTCGAGCCGGCCACTGCCGGGTGCGGGAGCTGCGCTGTTCCTTTACCATCGCTACTTTCTCGCGGGAACTGCCCGCCCGGCGAGCGACTTAGCCGGCTTTTTCCTCGCACTCAAGCAAGGCCCGATACGTGGCGCGCTGGCCGCGTCATTTCGCACGTTGGGCGAATGAGCAAGCCGCTGCGCTTTGTCGCGGTTGGACGACAATTATAAGCGAATGAATGAGTTAAGCAAGGATGCTGTCTCGTGGGTCACCGTCGGCGACGACGCGGAAGGCCAGCGAATCGACAATTTCCTGCTGCGAACGCTCAAAGGCGTTCCCAAGAGCCACATTTACCGGATTCTGCGGAGCGGCGAGGTTCGCCTCAACAAGGGGCGCGTCGGTCCCGATGCGCGCCTCGCGCAGGGCGACGTCGTCCGCGTGCCGCCGGTGCGGACAGCTGCCCCGGCGCGCATCGCCGCATCACCTGCCGCCAGGCGTTTCGGACCGGCGATCGTCCATGAGGACGACGCCCTGATCGCCATCGACAAGCCCGCCGGGCTGGCCGTGCACGGCGGCAGCGGAATTGCGCTCGGCCTCATCGAGCAGCTCCGCGGATCGCGCCCCGACGCGAAGTTCCTAGAGCTCGTGCACCGGCTCGACCGCGATACATCGGGCGTGCTGCTGGTGGCGAAGAAACGGTCGGCGCTGACGGCGCTGCACGCGCAATTGCGCGACGGCGAAATAGACAAGCGCTATCTCGCGCTCGTTCGCGGGCCCTGGCGGGACGCCAAAAAGACAGTTGACGTGCCGTTGCACAAGTTCTCGACGCCCGAAGGGGAGCGGCGCGTCCGCGTCGAGGATGCCGGCCGTCCGTCCACGACGACCTTCCGCCGGCAGAAGACGTGGCCCAAGCACGATCCGCCACTGGCGCTCGTCGAAGCGGAGCTCGAGACCGGCCGCACGCATCAGATCCGGGTTCATCTTGCGCATGTCGGCCACGCATTGGCGGGCGACGACAAGTACGGTGACTTCGCATGGAACCGGCTGCTTGCGAAGGAAGGATTGAAACGGATGTTCCTGCACGCGCGATCGATGACGTTCAGCCACCCCGTGACGCGCGAGGCGGTAACCGTCGAATCGCCGCTGCCGCCGGAGCTCGAGCGCTATCTGGCGATGCTGGACGGGTGATGCTGCCGCGCCCGGAGCGCGAAATTGGCTAACGACTACGTGACGCCAGCCGGTGGGCCGGCGTGCGGCCCATCGTGACGGGATTCGGGCGAATCAACCCGCGCGCGATGCCCATCGCGATCGCTTCCTTGCGGTTAAGCACGCCGAGCTTGTCCACGATGTTGCCGAAGTGGAAGTTGGCCGTGCGCGGCTTGATGCCGAGCTTGAGCGCGATGTCGACGCTCGTCATGCCGTTGGCCGCCATCTCCAGACATTGCGCCTCGCGCGCCGACAGCGGCACGACGCGAACCATCAGCGACGGTTCGTAGTCTACGAGATGGGCCATGAAGAAATCGTGGAAGGACATCGCCAGCAAAACGAGTTCGCCGAGCTGCGAAGCGACGAATCGCCGCCGCGCTTCATCCATCGCCTGAATGCGGGAATTGATCGCTACCAGCACGCGACCGTGATCCGGATCGCGAAACGACACCGCGACGCCGCTGCACACGTCGAAGCGCGCCGCGTCCGCGAGGAAAGCGCGGCACACGGGGTCGCCGCTGAATTCCGACGAGTCCCACACGTACGGGAGGTTTCGGTTGTAGGTGCGCGTGACTCGCGGGTCGACCTCGATGTAGCCACGTTCGCCGTACAGTTCGACCCATTCGCGTGGCAGCGTCGTCCAGACGTACGAGCGCGTATCGCGCCGCGTGGGCTTGGGATCGGCCGACATCCCGTACATGAAACTGTCGAATCCCATCTCGCGGACGATTTCCGCCATTACGGGCTGCAGCGGCTGTCGTTTCATCGCGGCGCGCGACAGACGCGCGATGTGGTCGTTGAGGATGTAGCCGGAGATGTCGGCTGGCGCGCCCGGATCGATGGCCGAAAGCATGGATTTCCCCTGATAGTGGCCCGCTGCGGCGTCGGATGCTACACCAGGACGGCGCGCCCCGGCTTGCTGCCGGGTGCACAGTCCGACCCGGGTATCAGCGTCGGCGCGCAGCGCCAATTGTCCAACTGGCACTTTTGCCGGGTGTGGACCGCCGGTCGATGGTCCGTTCTAGTTTTTTCGCTACGGCAGCCCGTCCACCGTGTCGCCGGGCCCGATGCCTTTGCCGGCGAACCATCCTTGCCGCATTTCGATCGCGTAGCGCGCCATGCCCTTCGACCAGTGCGTCGACTCGTCCAGGGGCCGCATGTCCTCGATGTTGAGAATCTTGCCGCGGCTGTCCACGAATGCGATCGACAACGGCACGTAGGTGTTCTTCATGTAGAACGCCAGCGGCTGCGGCGCTTCGAACACGAACAGCATCCCGTGGTCGGTGCGCAGGCTGAAGCGGTTCATGAGCCCGAGCGCGCGCGTCTCGGGCGTCGTTGCCAGCTCGACCTGGAGCTTCTGGTCGCGGATCGTCAGCGTCCTTGTCGGTGGCTCGTCCGCGGCGATGGCAGTGAACGAGACGACCGCCAGCAGCAAGGCGACAGTGGAGTTGCGGATCGTTGCTGTCATTGATGATCCATTTCCTGCGTTCGACCGTGCCCGCGGGCATCGATCGCGTTATTGGAACTCACAGCACGTCCACCGGCACGTTGCCGGCCAGCGCGGCGTCGACGGCGCTGCGCGTGTATTGCGGCGCGAACAGCGTGATGAACTCATAAACGTATCCGCGCAGGAAGACGCCCTTGCGCAACGCGAGCCGCGTCGTCGATGCCGCGAACAGATGGCTCGCGTCGAGCATCTCGAACCCCACGTCCTTCGCAGCGTCGAACGCCATTGACGCGACGATTCCGACGCCCATGCCCAGCTCGACGTACGTCTTGATGACGTCGGCGTCGAGCGCCGAAAGCACGACGTTGGGCTCGAGCCCGCGCGCGGTAAACGCCGCGTTGATCGCCGAGCGTCCGGTGAACGCGAAGTCGTACGTGACGATCGGATAACCGGCGACAGCTTCCAGCGTGAGCGGTCGCACCTTGGCGAGCGGATGTCCTTTTGGCACGAGCACGCCCCGGTTCCAGCGATAGCAGGGCAGCGTGACGAGCTGCGGTGAGTCGCCGACGGCCTCGGTCGCGATGCCGACGTCGACGTCGCCCGACAGCGTCTGCTCGGCAACCTGCAACGGATTGCCCTGATGCAGCACGAGGCGCACCTTGGGGAATCGTGCCGCGAACTTCGACAACACCGGCGGTAGCACGTAGCGTGCTTGAGTATGCGTGGTCGCGATGCCCAGAACGCCGGCATCCTCGGTCCTGAACTCGTCGGCGACGCGCTTCAGGTTTGCGATCTCCCGCAGTGCGCGCCGCGCGGTTGCCACGACCACTTCGCCGGCGGGCGTCAGCGACGTCAGCCGCTTGCCCTGCCGCACGAAGACGCGCAGGCCGAGCTCGTCTTCGAGTTGCCGGATCTGCTTGCTGATGCCGGGCTGCGACGTATAGAGCGCCTCGGCGGCGTCGGAGACGTTGAGTCCGTTGTCGACGACCGCGCAGAGGTAGCGGAGCTGTTGGAGGTTCACGGTGGCCTGGAACGACTACGCGCCGGATTATATGATCCGGACGAAGGCCCTCGCCGATGACCCAACTGCTGACGGTGCATCCCACCCATCCGCAGACGCGCCTGATCCGCGTGGCGGCCACAGTTCTGCGCGGCGGCGGCGTCATAGCGTATCCCACCGATTCGAGCTATGCGCTGGGATGCCGGATCGGCGACGCCGATGCGGCGCGCCGCATCCGCACGCTTCGCGGCGTGGACGAGCGGCATCACCTGACGCTCGTCTGCAAGGATCTCGCGCAGATCGGGAGGTTCGCGCGGATGGACAACTGGCAGTTCCGCACCGTCCGTCAGGGGACGCCGGGCAGCTTCACCTTCCTGCTGCGAGCCACCGACGAGGTGCCGCGCCGCGTCCAGCATCCGAAACGCAGCACGATCGGCGTGCGCGTGCCGGACAATCCGGTGGTGCATGCGTTGCTGGCGGAGATGGACGAGCCGATCCTGTCGTCGACGCTGATCCTCCCCGGCGAGGAGCACGCCCTGAACGATGCGACCGTGATCGAAGCGCGGCTGGGCGGGCGCATCGAAGCTATCGTCGATGCCGGGCCCTGTCCGGCGTCGCCGACCACGGTCGTCGATCTCGCCGTGGCCCCGCCGGTGATCGTCCGCCGCGGGCTTGGCGATCCGGCGCGTTTGGGGCTTGCCGCTGACGATGGGGAGGCAGTTGAGGTAAACTGACGGCCTAAATGGATGTATCGCTGCAGACTATCGCGCTGTGGGTGCTGCCGGTGGTCTTCGCGATCACGTTGCACGAAGCGGCCCACGGCTATGTCGCCAAGACGTTCGGCGACCGCACTGCTGAGATGCAGGGCCGGATCACGCTGAACCCGCTCAAGCATATCGACCCGGTCGGAACGATCCTGGTCCCGGGTTTGCTGATCCTCACTGCCAAGCTCGGCGGTCCGCAATTCGTGTTCGGCTGGGCGAAGCCGGTGCCGGTCAATTTCGGCAACCTGCGCGACCCGAAGCGCGACATGCTCTGGGTGGCAGCGGCCGGCCCGGGCGCGAATTTCCTGATGGCGGTGCTGTGGGCGCTGCTGTTTAAGGTATTCGAGCCGGACGGCGCTTTCGCGAACGCGCATCTGCTGCAGATGGCGACAATTGGCATATCGGTCAATCTGGTCCTGATGGCACTTAACCTTTTGCCCATACCCCCGCTCGACGGCGGCCGCATCGCCGTCAGCCTGCTTCCCATGCACGCGGCGCACGCGTTTGCCCGCATCGAGCCTTTCGGACTGTTCATCGTCGTAGGCCTGCTCGCATTCGGCGTACTCGACAACGTCATGGGGCCACTGCTGAGGTTCGGCGAGTGGTCGCTGCAGGCGCTGGTCGGGCTGTAGTACACCGGCGCCACAAAACCATCGCTGCCATGTTTGCCGATAGGGTGTTGTCGGGCATGCGGCCCACCGGGCGCATGCACATCGGTCATCTGCACGGTGCGCTGAAGAACTGGATCAGGCTGCAGGAAGAATACGAGTGCCTGTTCTTCGCTGCCGACTGGCATGCGCTCACCACGCATTTCGACGAGACCGAAACCGTCGCAGAAAGCGTCTGGGACATGTTCGTCGACTGGCTCGCGGCCGGCATCGATCCGACGCGCGCGACGCTGTTCATCCAATCGCGGGTGCCCGAGCACGCAGAGTTGACGCTGCTCCTCGGCATGATCGCGCCCGTCGGCTGGCTCGAGCGGGTGCCGACGTACAAGGATCAGCAGCAAAAGCTCACCGACCGCGATCTGTCGAATTTCGGCTTCCTCGGCTATCCGGTGATGATGAGCGCCGACATTCTTGTCTACCGCGCGAACAAGGTGCCGGTCGGCGAGGACCAGGTTTCGCATATCGAAGTCACGCGCGAACTCGCGCGCCGCTTCAACCACATCTACGGCCGCGAGCCAGGATTCGAGGACAAGGCGCGCGCCGCGGTGAAGAAACTCGGCAGCAAGAAGGCGAAGCGCTACGAGTCGCTGCGTACCGCGTTCCAGCAGCAGGGTGACGCCCAGGCACTCGAGGCGGCGCGCGAGTTGCTCGAGGACACGCAGAACCTGTCGCTCGGCGATCGGGAACGGCTGTTCGGCTACCTCGAGGGCGCTCGGCGCGTGATCCTGCCGGAACCGCAGCCCCTCCTGACGGAAACGCCGCGCGTTCCGGGCCTCGACGGCCAGAAGATGTCGAAGTCCTATGGCAACGCGATCATGTTGCGCGAGGATCCGGCGTCGGTCACCGACAAGATCCGGACGATGCAGACCGATCCCGCGCGCGTTCGGCGAACCGATCCGGGCAACCCGGAGAAGTGCCCGGTGTGGGGGTTGCACTTGGTCTACTCGACGCAAGAGACGCGCGACTGGGTGGTCCGCGGCTGCACGACCGCCGGCATCGGCTGCCTCGAATGCAAGCAGCCGGTCATCGACGCGATCATCCGCGAGCAGCAGCCGATCCGCGAGCGCGCGCAGCGCTACCTCGACGATCCGTCGCTCGTTCGCAACATCGTCGCCGACGGCTGCGAGCGCGCGCGCAAGCTTGCCGAGGAAACGATGCGCGACGTGCGCGAGGCAATGGGCCTGCGTTATGACTAGCGTCGACGCCGCACTCGATCTCGCGCATCCGTCGCCGGAGCCAAAGCCGCTCGCGCGCGTTTACGGCGAGCCGGTGAACGAGATGCCGCGCGACCTCTACATCCCGCCGGAAGCGCTCGAAGTCTTCCTGGAAACGTTCGAGGGGCCGCTCGACCTGTTGCTCTACCTGATCCGGCGGCAGAACATCAACGTGCTCGACGTGCCGATGGCCGAGCTCACGCGGCAGTATCTCGGTTACGTCGAGATGATGCGCCGCACGCAGCTCGAGCTTGCGGCGGAATACCTGTTGATGGCCGCCGTGCTGATCGAGATCAAGTCGCGACTGCTTCTGCCGCGTCCGCCGGCGCCGCCGGGGACCGAGCTCGACGACCCGCGTGCCGAGCTCGTGCGTCGGCTGCTCGAATACGAACGGATGAAGCAGGCTGCGCGCGAGATCGACGCGCTGCCGCTCGCCGAGCGCGATTTCTCAACCGTGCGCGTATGGTTCGACCGCCTCGCAGGCGAACGGATGCCCGACGTCACGCCCGCCGATTTGCGCGCGGCATGGGCGGGGCTGATCGCCCGGGCGCGCTCGAATCGGCATCATCTGGTCACGCGCGAGCAGTTGTCGGTGCGCTCCGAGATGAGCCGCCTGCTGAAGCTGTTGCAACCGGCGCGCTTTGTCGAGTTCACGGCGATGTTCGCCGAACACGCGGACGTCGCGCACCTGGTCGTGACGTTCCTGGCAATGCTCGAGCTTTCGCGCGAGCAGCTGATCAGCATCGCGCAGGCCGAGCCGTACGCGCCGATCTACGCGCGGCTGCGCGGCGAAGCCCCATTCGCACTCGACGCCGAGTCCGCATGACGCTGATGACGACCGATACAACTCCGCCGTCCGACCTCGCCGACGCGAAGGCCGTGCTCGAAGCCGCGCTGCTCGTCGCCGGCGAGCCCGTGCCGCCCGCGCAGCTCGCGAAGCTGTTCGAGCCCGCGCTTCCGCTCGACACCGTGCGTGCGTTGCTCGACGATCTCGCGCGCGAGTGGTCGACGCGCAAAGTAGAGCTCGTGCAGGTCGCGTCGGGCTGGCGTTTCCAGGGACGACCCGAAGTGCAGCGCCATCTCGATCGCCTGGCGCCGGAGAAGCCGCCGCGCTATTCGCGTGCGGTGATGGAAACCCTCGCGATCATTGCGTATCAGCAGCCCGTCACCCGCGGCGACATCGAAGCCATCCGCGGCGTTGCCGTTTCGACGAACGTCGTCAAGACGCTCGAGGACCGGCAATGGATAGAGGCAGTCGGACATCGCGAAACGCCGGGACGTCCGGCGCTCTACGCGACGACGAAGACCTTCCTCGACGACCTCGGCCTCACCTCTGTGGCGGAACTGCCGCCCCTGGCCGAACTCGATTCATCCCACCTACTGGAGATGCCTGATGCCCCCACCAAGGCCGCCGAGGCGCAACACGCACTCGCGAGCCCGATCCTCGGGACCGAGCCAACAACCGACCCAGCAGCCGAGCCTGGCGCTGCAGCGGATAGCGGAGAGCGTGCTGCCTCCGAAACACAAACGCTCCACTGACGAGATCTTCAACGAGCCGCAGCGCCTGCACAAGGTGCTGGCGAGCTGCGGTTTCGGCTCGCGTCGCGCGATGGAGGAGATGATCCTCGCCGGACGCATCACGGTGAACCGGATGCCTGCCGACGTCGGCCAGAAGGTCAGCCCCGGCGACGAAGTTCGCATCAACGGCGAGCTCGTCAGGGTCCGCTTCGCCGAGCCGCGCGCGCGCGTGCTCATGTATCACAAGCCATCGGGCGAGCTCGTCACGCGCGACGATCCGGAAGGGCGGCCGACGGTGTTCGAAAAGCTGCCGTCGATCGGCAACGGCAAGTGGATCAATGTCGGGCGACTCGACTACAACACCGAAGGGTTGCTGCTGTTCACGAATTCGGGCGAGCTTGCGAATCGATTGATGCATCCGCGCTACGAAGTCGAGCGCGAGTACGCCGTGCGCATCATGGGACGGCTCACCGACGAGCAGGCGCAGTCGCTGACAACGGGCGTGACGCTGGACGACGGCCCCGCGCGCTGCGAAAAGGTCACCGACGGCGGCGGCGACGAAGACGGCTCGAACCATTGGTATCACGTGGTGCTGAAGGAAGGCCGCAACCGCGAAGTGCGGCGGCTCTTCGAAGCGCTCGGGTTGATGGTGAGCCGGCTCATTCGCACACGCTACGGGATGCTGGCGATGCCAACGTCGCTGAAGCGCGGCAACCTGCAGGAACTGGAGGGTGCCGACGTCAACGCGCTTGTCGCGTCGGCAGGGCTGAACGCACCCGCAGCGGGTGCGGCACCGAAGAACGATCGCCGTGATCCGCGTGGAGGGCGTCAGGATCCGCGCAAGGGCGGCGCGCCGGCCAACGGATCACGACCGCCGCACAAGGGCGGCCCCCGGCGCCCGCACGGCCAGGGCAGGCCGCAGGGGCAGGGTCACGCCGCTGCCGCCGCGGGCCCCGACGCGGAAGGCCGAACGAAGCCACATCATGGACCCCGCAACCCTGCGCAGGGCGGCGTTCCCGGCCGCGAGGGCCAGCATCCGGCCGGTCAGCGACCGCCGGGCCGTCGCGGCGCGGGTCCCAAGCACAGGAACAACGATCGCCCGCCACGTGACGACACGCAGCCGGTCGGCCCGGGTCCGGGCAATACCCAGCGTCCACAGCGGCCGCAGCGGACGCAGCACAACTTCGACGAAGTGCAGCCGCAGAGCAACGCGAACGCGTCGCCGTTCGGCCGCTCGACGCTCTCGGTTCCGGGCGGTGCGCCGCGCGGCTATGGCAACGAAGGCGCGCCCCGACACCGCAGCGGACCGCGCGCGCAGCACGCGAAATTCGGCAAGCCGAACGGCGGAGGGCAGGGCGGTCCGTACGGTGGCGGCCAGAATCAGCGCGCGCCGGGACAGCAGGGATTCAAGGGACCAGGCCGCGGCCAGCGCCCGCCACGGCGTGCACAGGGTGACGGCGACGGCAACGTCGCGCCGCGGTCGGAAGCGAACGGCAATGTCGCACCGAAGGCCGAGGTCAACGGCAATGTCGCGCCGCCGGGCGAGAAGAACCGGGTGATGCCGGACGACGACAACTGATCGCGCGGTCGCTATCGACGCCGTCAGCGAAACCGCGGCGGCCTTTTGTCGAGGAACGCGCGGATGCCCTCGGCGAAGTCGTCGGTCGCGGCGCAGCGGGCGAAGCTCTCGGCCTCGGCGTGAAGCTGCTCCGATAGCGTACGTCCAGACGATTCGCGCAACAGTCGCTTCACGTTGCCGAGCGCGAGTGCCGGGCCGGTTGCGATCGACTGTGCCATGGCGCTCACTGTCGCCTCCAGCGCTGCGCCGTCGACGACGCGATTGACGAGGCCGATCCGCTGCGCCTCCCGCGCATCGAACCGCTCGCTCAAGAGGTAGATTTCGAGCGCCTTGCGCAGTCCGACGATGCGCGGCAGCGCCCACGTGCCGCCGCCGTCGGGCGTCAGTCCGATTTGCCGGTACGCGGACGCAAAATATGCGTCATCCGCGGCAACGGCAAGATCGCACGCCGCTGCGAGCGACAACCCGAAGCCGGCCACGGCGCCGCGCAGCGCGCAGATCACCACCTGAGGCATACGCTGCACGTGTTCGATCGCCGCATGCAGGCGGTCGACGATGAGCTGGAAATCGGCTTGCCGTTGCGCGGGTTCGGCGTCGAGATGCGTTGCAAAAGTCTTCAGGTCGCCGCCCGCCATGAAGTGCTTGCCCGCACCTTGCAGCACGACCACGCGCAGCGTCGGGTCGGCGGCGATCATGGCCACGTGGGCGACGAGCGCATCCATCATCGGGAGATCGAGTGCGTTCAGCGCCGCCTGACGGTTGAGCGTCAGGTTCGCCACCGCGCCGTCGCGCGTCAGCAGCACCGATTCCGTATTCGTGTTCGTGGATCGTTCGGTCATGCCGATTCGCTCCCGGTTGCGTCGATCGCCGCGTCACTGCGAAACGGACTGCCGGATTCGAGCTCGTCGATCGAATGCGCGACGTCGACGCGTTCCCGCGCGCAATAGTCGGCGATGGCGGTCGCAAACGCGCGATCGGCGATTGCGTGCAGCGAGTGCGTGGCCACCGGCAGCAACCCGCGGGCGAGCTTGTGCACGCCCTGCGCACCGCCTTCGAAGCACTCGATGCCGCGTTCGATGCAGAACTCGATTGCCTGGTAGTAGCACGCTTCGAAATGCAACCCCGGCACGTAGTCGCGCGTGCCCCAGTAGCGGCCCCACAGCGTGTTCGCGTCGAACACGTCGAGCGCCGCGCAGAGCCTTCGGCCGTTGCGGTATCCGAGCACGAGCAGCAGATGGTCGCCCAGCGTCCCCGCGACCTCGTCGAAGAACTCGGCGCTCAGGTAGGGTGTCGAATGATGCGCGCGGTACGTCGTCTCGTAGCACTCGAAGAAGAACGCCCGGTCCGCCGCCGTGATCTCCGCGCCCGTCTTGCGCACGAACGTCACGCCGGCTTCGAGCAGCCGCCGTCGCTCTTGCTTGATCTTCTTGCGCTTGTCGTGATTGAACGCGCCGAGAAAATCGGCGAAGTCCTCGTAGTTGCGGTTGCGCCAGTGGAACTGCAGGCCGTCGCGAATCAGCATGCCGGCAGCGGCGCCTTCGCGCGCCTGGTCCTCGTCGGTGAACAGCACGTGGAGCGAGGAGAAGCCGTGCTTCAGTTCGCCGAGTGCGCGCTCGAGCAGTGCGCGGCGCGTCGTCGGATCGTCGCCGATGAGGCGCGGTCCCGGCACCGGCGTGAACGGAATCGCAGCGACGAGCTTCGGATAGTAGCGACGTCCGTAGCGCCGGTACGCATCGGCCCAGCCCCAGTCGAATACGTACTCGCCGTAGCTGTGCGTCTTCGCGTAGAGCGGCATAGCGCCAATCAGTTTCGCCTGGTCCCACGCCGTCAGGAAGCGCGGTGTCCAGCCGGTTTCGGGTGCAGCGCAACGCGTGCGATGCAGTGCCGAGAAATACTCGTGCGACAACAGCGGCAGGTTGCCCGCAAGCTGGTTCCAGTCGTGCGCAGCAATCTGCGACAGCGCAACGTCGTCTCGTATCAGCGGTGAAACGGCGACTGGTGGTCGCGGCCGGGAATACGGAACGGGTGCATGCATGGAACCATTGTAGCGTCGTAGCGACGGTACCGACGCACGGGAGCATGGGGTGCCGCGTGCTAACATTTCCCGATGCGGATCGCGATGGCGCAGCTGAACCAGAGGCTCGGCGACCTTGCAGGCAATGCGCGCGCATTGCTCGACGCTATCGGTGAAGGCCAGCGCGACGGTGCGGCGCTCGTGGTTACGCCCGAGTTGTCGCTCTGCGGCTATCCTCCGGAAGACCTGCTGCTGCGCCCCGCATTTCTCGATGCGTGCGCAAGCGAGCTCGCGGCACTCGCCACGCAAGTGCGCGGCACGACGGCAATCGTCGGCTTTCCCGAAATCGATGCGGGGTCGCGCTACAACGCGGCCGCCGTCCTTCGCGACGGCCGCGTCGCCGCCGTCTATCGCAAGCACCACCTGCCCAATTACACCGTCTTCGACGAGGATCGCTACTTCGAGCCCGGCACCAAGCCGTGCGTGATCGATGTGGCGGGTATTCGCTGCGGCATCCTGATTTGCGAGGATTGCTGGTTCGCCGATCCGGCACGACAGGCGCGCGAAGCGGGCGCGGAAGTCATCATCGTGCCGAACGGATCGCCGTATCACACGTTGCAGCAGGCGGCGCGCTGCGCGCAGATCGAAGCGCGCGTCCGCGAGACGGGCGTGCCGTTCGTCTACGTGAATCGCGTCGGCGGGCAGGACGAGCTCGTGTTCGACGGGGCATCGTTCGTCATGGACGCCAACGGGACAATTTCGCAGCAGCTTCCGGCGTGGCACGAGACGCTCGCCGTCGCGGACTTCGACGGCCCGGCGCCGCGACACGTTCGCGGCGCGCTCGACCACGCACTCGAGCCGCACGTTTATCAGGCGCTGGTGATGGGCGTGCACGATTACGTGGAGAAGAACCACTTTCCGGGCGTGCTGCTCGGCCTGTCGGGTGGCGTTGATTCTGCGTTGACACTCGCGGTCGCCGTCGATGCGCTCGGCGCCGATCGCGTGCGCGCCGTGATGATGCCGTCGCAATACAGCGCTGCGATCAGCCTCGAGGACGCCCGCGAAATGGCGGCGATCGTCGGCGTGCGCTATGACGAGATCGTCATCGGGCCGATGTTCGACGCATTTCTCAGCTCGCTCGCCGAAGAGTTCGCGGGGCTGTCGCCGGATGCCGCCGAGGAAAACATCCAGGCACGCATTCGCGGCACGCTCCTGATGGCGCTGTCGAACAAGTTCGGCTCGATCGTGCTGACGACCGGGAACAAGTCGGAGATGGCCGTCGGGTACGCGACGCTCTACGGCGACATGGCGGGCGGGTTCGCCGTGCTGAAGGACATCAGCAAGACGCTCGTGTACCGCCTTTGCCATTACCGCAACAGTCTCGGCCGCGTCATCCCCGAGCGGATCATCACGCGGCCGCCGTCGGCGGAATTGCGCCCGAACCAGGTCGACCAGGATTCGCTGCCGCCGTACGATATCCTCGACGGCATCCTCGAGTGTTATGTCGAACACGACCGCGCACCGGCTGAGATCGTGGGCCTCGGCTACCGCGCGGAAGACGTGCGCAAGGTCGTCCGGCTGATCAAGATCAGCGAGTACAAGCGCCGCCAGGCGGCGGTCGGCATCCGCATCACGCCGCGTGGATTCGGCAAGGATTGGCGGTATCCGATCACGTCGGCATGGAACGAGTGGGAGAGCGTAGGCGGTGCGCCGCATGCGCGGTCGTAGAGACTTCGTCGCGGGCAGCTGCGCGGTCGGGTTCGTGTATCCTTCCCGCGCCAGCGCGCAGTTCTTGGGATTGGGCTATGAAAAAAATCGAAGCGATCATCAAGCCATTCAAGCTTGACGAGGTCCGCGAGGCGCTTTCGGATGTCGGCGTCACCGGCCTCACTGTTACCGAGGTGAAAGGTTTCGGCCGCCAGAAGGGCCACACCGAGCTCTACCGCGGCGCCGAGTACGTCGTCGATTTCCTGCCGAAGGTCAAGGTGGAGATGATTCTCGGCGATGCGATGGTGGACCGCGCGATCGAGGCTATCGTCAAGGCGGCGCGCACGGGCAAGATCGGCGACGGCAAGATATTCGTGACGGCCGTGGAACAGGTCGTCCGTATACGCACCGGCGAATCGGGCGAAGCCGCCGTTTGAGCATCCGTCGTTCGCGCGGATCGCTGGAACCACCAGAGGAGGTAAGCGATGTCATTCGCGAGAGAGTTCCGGGAATTTGCCGTCAAGGGCAGCGTGGTCGACCTCGCGGTCGGCGTCATCATCGGCGGCGCGTTTGGCAAGATCGTCGATTCGCTCGTCAAGGACATGATCATGCCGGTCGTCGGCGCGATTTTCGGAGGCCTCGATTTCTCGAACTATTTCATCGCACTCAAGAGTCCCCCTGCCGGGTACAGCGGGCCGATGACGTACGAGGCGCTGACGAAGGCCGGCGTGCCGTTGTTCGCCTATGGCAATTTCATCACCGTGGTGATCTACTTCATCATTCTGGCGTTCATCATTTTCCTGATGGTGAAGCAGATCAACCGGCTGAAGCGCGAAGAGCCTGCCGCCGCTACGCCGGCCCCGCCTGAAGAAGTGCTGCTGCTGCGGCAGATTCGCGATTCGCTGAAGCGCTGACCGTTCATGCGCGCCGCGGCAAGCCTGCCGCGGCGCCCATTCTTTCTCCGGAGCTTTCCATGATTCGTCGATTACCGTTCGCCGGTCTCGTTGCCGCGCTGTCGCTTTCGTTTCCCCATTTGGCCAGTGCCGACGTGACGATCGGCGTCACGTTGTCGGCGACCGGGCCGGCGGCGTCGCTCGGCATCCCCGAAAAGAACACGATCGAGTTGCTGCCGGCCACGCTCGGGGGCGAGAAGGTGAAGTGGATCGTGCTCGACGACGCGTCGGATACGACGCGCGCCGTGACGAACACGCGCAAGCTGATCAGCGAGGACAAGGTCGACGTCATCGTCGGCTCGACGGTCACGCCGAATTCGCTGGCCATGGCCGATATCGCCGCCGATGCCGAAACGCCGATGATCTCGATGGCGGCATCGGCGCGGATCGTCGATCCGACGAGCCCCAAGACGCGCTGGGTATTCAAGACGCCGCAAAGCGATTCGCTGATGGCCGACGCGATCGCCGTGAACATGAAGGCGAACGGTGTGAAGACGCTCGGCTACATCGGCTTCAACGACGCCTACGGCGAGAGCTGGCTGGGGGAGATCAAGCGCTCGGCGCAGACGGCCGGGATCAAGGTGGTCGCCGAGGAGAAATACAATCGCAGCGATGCGTCCGTGACGGGACAGGTGCTGAAGCTTGTCGCCGCGAAGCCCGACGCCATCCTGATCGGCGCGTCGGGCACGCCGGGTGCCACGCCCCAGAAGGAACTGGTCGCGCGGGGCTACAAAGGCAGGATCTACCAGACGCACGGCGTGGCGAATCCTGACTTCCTGCGTGTTTGCGGCGCCGACTGCAACGGAACATTGCTGCCGATTGGCCCGATGCTCGTGTTCGAGCAACTGCCCGATACGAATCCGGTCAAGAAAGTGGCTGCGCAATACATCACCGACTACGAGGCGAAGTACGGCAAGGATTCGCGTACCACGTTCGGCGGCCACGCGTACGACACGTTCGCGCTGCTCTCCAAGGCGGTTCCCGAGGCGCTCAAGAAGGCGAAGCCGGGCACGAAGGAATTTCGCGCGGCGCTGCGCGATGCGCTCGAGGCGAGCAACGTTGTCGGCACGCATGGCGTGTTCGTGATGAACTCGCAGGACCACAACGGCCTCGACAACCGCGCCCGCGTGATGATCAAGATCGAGAACGGCAAGTGGGTGCTCGTGAAGTGACGACGGCATGGATCTTTCGATCGCCGCGTTCCTCACGCAGGACGGCGTCACCAACGGCGCGATCTACGCGTTGCTTGCGCTCGCGCTGGTGCTGGTGTTCGCCGTTACGCGAATCATCTGGATTCCTTCCGGCGAGTTCGTCACCTACGGCACGCTGACGCTCGCCGGGCTGCAGCTCGGCAAGCCCCCCGGCACGATGGGCCTGTTGATCGGCGTAGCCGTCGTGGCCGCGGCCGTCGAAGCGTCCGCGACGATCCGCGATGGCGAATGGCGGCGTCTGCCGCAGCGGCTGGCACTCTGGCTCGGTGTGCCGTTGCTGATCGCCGGCGCGATCGGCTGGGCGGCGCCACGCGCGTTGCCGTTATCGGTGCAAGTGCTGCTGACGCTCGCGGCCGTCACTGCGCTCGGGCCGCTGTTGTACCGAATCGTGTACCAGCCGATCGCCGATGCCAGCGTGCTCGTGCTGCTGATTGTCTCGGTCGCATTGCATCTCGTGCTCACCGGACTCGGGCTGTTTTTCTTTGGCGCCGAAGGATCGCGCACGCCGCCCTTCACGGGCGCGTCGTTCCAGATCGACGCGATGACGTTCAGCGCGCAGAGCCTGCTGGTCGTCGCGACGAGCGTCGTGCTGATCGGCGCGCTCTACCTGTTCTTCGGTCGCTCGCTGTACGGCAAGGCGCTTCGCGCGACGGCGGTCAACCGCATCGGCGCGAGGCTCGTCGGTATCTCGCCGAGCTTCGCCGGAACGCTGACGTTCGTGCTCGCGGCGCTGCTCTGCGCATTCTGCGGCGTCCTTATCGGACCCATCACGACCATCTACTACGATTCGGGATTTCTTATCAGTCTCAAGGGTTTCGTCGGCGCAATCATCGGTGGGCTCGTCAGCTATCCGCTTGCTGCGGCGGGCGCACTGCTCGTCGGCCTGCTCGAAGCGTTCTCGTCGTTCTGGGCGAGCGCGTTCAAGGAAGTGATCGTGTTCACGCTGATCATCCCGGTGCTGCTGTGGCGCAGCCTGACGACGCGTCATCACGAGGAGGACGAGTGACGATGAGCGCGCCGGGTGAGACCGCAGGTCGAGCCGAGGCTCGAAGAGCCCGGCGGCGCGCGAGTCGTGCGAGACCGACGCGCGGTGATACGCGATGCACCGGCGACGCAAAGAGGTCGAGGCGGTGAAGGGTGCCCGCGTCGCGTCGCTGGCATTCGCCGTCGCGCTCTTTGCACTGCCGCTGGTGGCGCCGCCGTTCTGGGTGACGCTCGGCAATTACATCGGGCTCTACAGCATCGTGGCGCTCGGGCTCGTGCTGCTGACCGGCGTCGCCGGGCAAACGTCGTTCGGGCAGGCGGCGTTCGTCGGCCTCGGCGCCTACACGACGGCTTACCTGACAACGAAATACGGCGCGTCGCCGTGGCTTGCATTGCCGGCCGGACTCGCGATCACGCTGGTCGTGGCGCTCGCCCTCGGCTTCATCACGCTGCGCATGCAAGGCCACTATCTGCCGCTGGCGACGATCGCCTGGGGCATCAGCCTGTTCTTCCTGTTTGGCAACCTCGAATGGCTCGGTGGCCACACCGGCATGACGGGAATTCCAGCGCTAACGCTCGGTCCCATCGACCTCAAGGACGAGCGGCGCTTCTTCGTGCTGATCTGGGTGATCGCGCTCGCGGCGGTCGTTGCGACGCACAACCTGCTCGATTCGCGGCAGGGACGGGCGCTGCGCGCGCTGAAAGGCGGCCTCGAGATGGCCGAGGCGTTCGGCGTCAACGGCGCGCGGCTGAAGATCATCGCATTCATCTACGCGGCGCTCCTCGCATGCGTCTCCGGCTGGCTGTACGCGCACCTGCAGCGCTTCGTCAACCCGACGCCGTTCGGCATCAACCAGGGCATCGAATACCTGTTCATGGCCGTCGTCGGCGGCGCGGGCAGCGTATGGGGCGCGATCATCGGCGCGACGCTGATCACGCTGTTGAAGCAGATGCTGCAGGATGTGCTGCCGCAACTTCTAGGTCGTGCGGGCAACTTCGAGATCGTCGTGTTCGGCGTGCTGATGATCCTGCTGCTGCAATTTGCGCGCGACGGCGTGTGGCCGTGGTTCGCGCGCTGGCTGCCGCAACGCAACCCGTCGCCGGTGCCCGATGCGCCGGCGTTGCCGGGTCGCGACAAGGAAGTGGCGCATGACGGCGCGCTGCTCGAAGTCCGCGGCGCGCGCAAGCAGTTCGGAGGTCTCATCGCCGTCAACGACCTGACGTTCGAGATTCGTTCCGGCGAGATTCTCGGCTTGATCGGCCCCAATGGCGCCGGCAAGAGCACGACGTTCGCGCTGATCAGCGGCGCGCTGCCGCTGACGGCGGGCGACGTGCGGTTTCGCGGCGTATCGATCGGTTCGCGCGAACCCTACCGGATCGCGCGTCTCGGCATCGCGCGGACGTTCCAGCACGTGCGCTTGCTGCCGCGGATGCGCGTGCTCGACAACGTCGCGCTCGGCGCGTACCTGCGCGGCCGCGCCGGTGTGGTCAGGGCGGCGCTGCGGCTCGATCGCGACGAGGAGCGCCGGACGCGTGCGGTTGCCGCGCGCGCGATCGCGCGCGTCGGACTCGCCGACCATCAATTCGACGATGCCGTAAGCCTGCCGCTCGGCAAGCAGCGCATAGTCGAAATAGCGCGCGCGCTCGCCGCAGATCCGTCGCTGCTGCTGCTGGACGAGCCGGCGGCGGGGCTTCGCTACCGGGAGAAGCAGGCGCTCGCGGAGCTGCTGCGTTCGCTGCAGCGCGAGGGCATGACGATATTGCTCGTCGAGCACGACATGGAATTCGTCATGGGGCTGACCGACCGGCTGATCGTCATGGATTTCGGCGAGAAGCTCGCCGAAGGAGCGCCCGTCGAGATCCAGCGCGATCCGCTCGTGCTCGAGGCGTATCTTGGCGGCGTCTGACATGCGTTCATCGGCGCAGGCGCCGGCCGCCGAGGCATCGCCGCGCAACGTGCTCGATGTCGAACGGCTGTCGGTGGCGTACGGCAAGGTGCTCGCCGTGCGCGACGTGTCGTTGCACGTGGCGCCGGGAACGATCGTCACCGTCATCGGTCCCAACGGCGCCGGCAAGACGACGCTACTCGCGGCCATCGCGGGGCTGTTGCCGGCGCAGGGCGTGATCCGCTGCTTCGGCGAAGCCGCTTGGCCATGGCCCGTCGAGGAGCGCGTGCGCCGCGGCCTCGTGCTGGTGCCCGAGAAGCGCGAGCTGTTCGCGTCGATGAGCGTTGCGGACAATCTCCAGCTCGGCGGATTTGCACGGCGCCGCGAGCGCGGCGGTGAGGCATTGCTCGCCGACGTCTACGCGCGCTTTCCTCGCCTGGCCGAGCGCCGCGACCAGTTGGCCGGCACGCTTTCGGGCGGCGAACGACAAATGCTTGCGCTCGGTCGTGCGCTGATGGCGGCACCGAAGCTGCTGTTGCTCGATGAACCGTCGCTCGGCTTGGCACCGCTCGTCGTCCGCGACATCTTCTCGATCATCGCCACGCTGCGACAGACCGGCGTTGCCGTCCTGCTGGTCGAGCAGAACGCGCGTGCTGCACTGCAGGTCGCCGACTACGGGTACGTGCTCGAAACCGGTGAACTGGCGCTCGAAGGACCGAGCGCATCGCTCGCTTCGAATCCGCGCGTGGCGGAAACATACCTTGGACAGGCCGGCAAGGGCGATCGTGGCGCATGATCGCAATGAACCAATTTCGCCGGTCGTCGCCCCCGGCGTGGTCCAATGCAGGTTGAAGCGCCGCCGATGCGTCCCAACCTGCATAGGGTTGCACGTGCGATGACGTCGAACCGTTCACCACATGTACCGACGACTGCGCCCACGAAGCGCTCTCGGATAATGCAAGCCAAAGGATTCCTGTGACCGACACCTCGCTCTCCGACCTGCCCGCACCGCTGCTCGCCAACGCGGAGCGCCTGCTCCTGGCTCCGGCGGACCTCGACTTCGACAAAGTCTCGCGCGTCCTCGCGTCTATTCACGATCACGACGTCGATTTCGCCGATTTCTATTTCCAGCACGCATCGTTCGAGAGCTGGAGCCTCGAGGAAGGGATCGTCAAGGCGGGAACGTTCAGCATCGATCGCGGCGTAGGCGTGCGTGCTGTGAGCGGCGACAAGCAGGCGTTCGCCTATTCGGACGACATCTCGCTCGGCGCGCTGGAGGAAGCATCGACGGCCGTGCGGGCGATCGGTCGCCAAGGACAGTCGGCTTCCACCCCATTGCGCGAGCGCGGCCGGACGCGGCTCCTCTATCCGACCGCCGATCCGGTGATGAGCCTCGGCGACGCGGAAAAGGTCGCGGTGCTGACGCGGCTCGAGCGCCGCGCACGTGCGCTCGATCCGCGGGTCGTGCAGGTGATGGCATCGCTGGCCGGAGAGCACGAAACGGTGCTGATCGCACGCAGCGACGGCGTGATCGCCGCGGACGAACGGCCGCTCGTGCGCATATCCATCACCGTGATCGTCGAGGAGAACGGCCGGCGCGAGCAGGGCCATTGCGGCGGCGGCGCGCGGCTCGATTACGGGTACTTCACCGACGCGCAACTCGACTCGTATGCACGGCAGGCCGTCGACCAGGCGTTGATCAATCTGGCCGCGCGCGACGCGCCCGCCGGCAACATGACGGTGGTGCTCGGCAACGGATGGCCGGGGATCCTGCTGCACGAGGCGATCGGACACGGCCTCGAAGGCGATTTCAACCGCAAGGGCACGAGCGCGTTCTCCGGCCGCGTCGGGCAGCGTGTGGCGGCGCCGGGTGTCACCGTCGTCGACGACGGCACGCTCGGCGAGCGACGCGGATCGCTCAATCTCGACGATGAAGGCAATCCGACGCAGCGCACGGTGCTGATCGAGGACGGCATCCTGCGCGGCTACATGCAGGATCGCCTCAACGCCGGGCTGATGAAAGCCGGGCACACCGGCAACGGCCGCCGCGAATCCTTCGCGCACCTGCCGATGCCGCGGATGACCAACACGATCATGCTCGCGGGGACGCACGACCCCGCCGAGATCATCGCGTCGGTGAAGAACGGCCTTTACGCAGCGAACTTCGGCGGCGGACAGGTCGACATCACCAGCGGCAAGTTCGTGTTCTCTGCCGCCGAGGCGTACATGATCGAGGACGGCAAAGTGACCTATCCGGTCAAGGGCGCAACACTGATCGGCAACGGCCCGGATGCGCTGACGCGCGTGTCCATGGTCGGCAACGATCTCGCGCTCGACGCGGGTGTGGGCACGTGCGGCAAGGATGGGCAGAGCGTGCCCGTCGGCGTAGGCCAGCCGACCTTGCGCATCGACGGCCTCACCGTCGGCGGCACGTCCTAACGCAGCGTTAGTGCAGGGGCCCTGACGCCGGCGCGTCCGACACGGGCGGCGCCGGCGAGGCGTGATGGCAGACGATCCGCCAGCCTGACGGCGTGCGCATCATCACGTTCGTGGCGACCGCCGCGCCGCGCGTGCCTTCCTCGCCCGCCTGCAGATGCTCGATCGCACTCTGCATCGCGAGGCCGACCGTTTCGAGCACGACGACCTGGTCGAGCCGGAACGTGAGCTTGGTGCCGCCGGCGAAGAGCTGGTCGAAGCTGTGCCGCACCGACTCGTAGCCGACATGCCGCATGCCGCCGGGGTGAATGCAGACGATGTCCTCGTCCTCGGCCCACGTCGCCATCATCGCGTCGATGTCGCGCGTCTCGAAGGCCTGGTAGAACGCCTGCGTGACGTCCTGCGGCGACGTGTAGATCGGAGGCGTTCGTGCCGTGGACATGGCGGAGTGGTCAGCGGGACGGGGGATGTGGCGCGGGATCGGATGTTGATGTCGCGCGCGCCAGATTGTAGACCAACTCCGGCGCGAGATCGCGCATGCAGCGAAAATGTCCGAGCGGGCATTCGCGCGCGAAGCAGGGGCTGCACACGATGTCGATGCGCGCGATCCGCGCGTTGTCGGACAGCGGCGGCGTGTAGATAGGCGACGACGATCCGAACAGCGCCACGAGCGGCGCGCGCACGGCCGCAGCGGCATGCATCAGTCCCGAATCGTTGCTGACGACGATCGACGCGACCGACATCAGGTCGATCGCCGTGCCGAGGTCGGTGCGTCCGGTGAGATCGCGCACCGGCAACGCGCTGATGCGCAGCGCCTCGACGAGTGCTGCTGCCACCGGCGCGTCGTTGGGCGAACCCAGGATCCAGATCGAATGGCCATCCGCGGCGAGTCGCCGTGCGAGATCGGCGAAATGCTCGGCCGGCCAGCGCTTCGCGGGCCCGTACTCGGCACCAGGGCACAGGATTGCCACCGGCTTCGCGCGATCGAGTTCGAGCGCTTGCAGCGCCGCGGCGAGGTTGGACTGATCGGGGATCAGCACCGGCGCTTGCGGTTGGCCCGCCGGGGTGCGGTCCGGCTTTCCGAGTGCGGCGTAGCGCGTGACGAGCTGCGGCATGGCGTGCCGGTCGAGCCGACGCGCCTCGGTCAGCAATCCGTGCCGCGCTTCGCCGCGATAACCAATGCGCACCGGAATGCGCGCGAACCACGGAACGAGCGCCGATTTCCATGTGTTCGGCAGCACGTACGCGCGTGCGTAGCGCGTCGCACGGAGCGTCACGCCTAGCCGGCGGCGCTCGCGCAACGCAAACTCGCCATGCGCCGCGGGCGCACCCAGGATCCGGTCGACTCCCTGCACCCGCGCATACACGGGTCCGCACCATGGGGGCGCGACGACGTCGATGCTCACCGCGCCGTCGGCCGCGGTGCGCAGGCTGGCAATCAGCGGCTCGGACAGGATCGCATCGCCAACCCAGGACGGTGCGATGACGAGCACACGCTCGCCGGTGCCGCGCGGGGGCGCGGCCGACCCGGCTTCGATGTCGGTGCGCAGGCTCAGTGACCCGCTTTCGCGTCGCCCTCGAGGCGGTAGCGCGTTCCGCAGTACGGGCACATTGCCTCACCCGCGCCGGCGACGTCGAGGAACACGCGCGGATGCGAGCTCCACAGCGGCATGCCCGGATTCGGGCAGTAGACGGGCAGATCGTCGGCGTGCACGACCACCGCTGCCTGTACGTTCGCAGTCGTCACACCATCGTCAGCCATTCGCCATGCGCAGGATCGCGTCCATTGACCGTGTCGAAGAACATCGTCTGCAGCCGTGCAGTGATCGGCCCGCGGCGGCCCTCGCCGATCGGCCGGTGATCGTACTCGCGAATCGGCGTCACCTCGGCGGCCGTTCCGGTGAAGAAGGCTTCGTCGGCGACGTAGAACTCGTCGCGCGTGATGCGACGTTCGCTGACGGGTATGCCGAGTTCGCCGGCGAACTGCATGATCGTATCGCGCGTGATGCCGGCGAGCGCGCCGCCGGAAAGGTCGGGCGTGTGCAGCTTGCCGTCGCGGACGAGAAAGACGTTCTCGCCGGAACCCTGGCAGACAAACCCCTGCGGGTCGAGCAGCATCGCCTCCTCGTACCCGTCGTGCGTCGCTTCCTGGTTGGCGAGGATCGACACCGTGTAGTTCGACACGGCCTTCGCACCGCACATTGTGATGTTTGGATGATGGTGCGTGTACGACGACGTCTTGACGCGGATGCCCTTTTCAAGCCCGTCGGCGCCAAGGTATGCACCCCACGGCCACGCGGCGATCGCGACGAGTACCGGATTCGACTTCGCCGCGACGCCCATCGCCTGTGAACCGTAGAACGCGATTGGCCGCAGGTAGCACGAGTCGAGCTTGTTGTCCCGGACGCACGCGCGCTGTGCCTCCATCAACTGCTCGGCGGTGAACGGAATCTTCATCCCGAAGATGCGGGCTGAACGCAGAAAGCGGTCGGTGTGGTCGCCCAAGCGGAAGATCGCCGGTCCGCGGTCGGTCTTGTAGCAGCGCACGCCCTCGAATACGCCCATGCCGTAGTGGAGCGTGTGCGTGAGCACGTGCGTCGTCGCATCGCGCCACGGCACCATCTTGCCGTCGTACCAGATCCATCCGTCGCGGTCGGCCATCGACATGGCGGCTCATCCCTTGTTTTCCGAAGCGTGCAATTTTAGCAGCACGGCCTCCCACAGCGCCCTGACCGCGGCGCGGCGGTCTTCCTCGGGCGCCGGATCGACGCGCGCATGCGGCGCGCCCGTGAGGCGTACCTGGTGCTGCAGACGCCGGTATTCGCGGTAAGCGTCGGCCGACTGCTGCGCCAGCCCCGGCGCGACGAGGTTTGCGTCGGCCGCGAGTTGCAGCAGTGCGATGTTGCCCGCGTTACGCGTGAGCTGCGGGTGCGCGTGCGCATGCGCAAGCACGAGATACTGCACGGCGAATTCGATATCGACCATTCCGCCCGTGTCGTGCTTGACGTCGAACAGCGGCGTCCGGTTGACGTGCTCCGCCGCCATGCGGGCGCGCATGTCGACGATGTCAGTCGCGAGCTTCACCGGATCGCGCTGCAGTCGCAGCACTGCGTCGCGCGTGGCTTCGAACGTTGCGCCGATGCTCGCGTCGCCGGCGACGAAGCGCGCGCGCGTCAGCGCCTGGTGCTCCCACGTCCACGCCTGCTCGCGCTGGTAGCGCGCGAACGCGGCGACGCTCGACACGAGCAGGCCGGCGGCGCCGTCGGGGCGCAATCGCAGGTCGGTCTCGTACAGCCGTCCTGCACCCGTCGCACTGGTGAGCCACGTGTTGATGCGTTGCGCGAGTCGCGCGTAGAGCTCGGCGGCGCCATCGCGCGCGTCGTCGTTTTCGTAGAGGAAGACGAGGTCGAGGTCGGACGCGTAGCCGAGTTCCTTGCCGCCGAGCTTGCCGTAGCCGATGATCGCGAAGCGCGGCGGCGCTTGCGCGCTCTTGCGCAATTCCTGCCAGCAACGGGCGAGCGTCGCATCGAGGATCGTGTCCGCGAGCGCCGACAGATGGTCGGCCAGCCGCTCGATCGTCAGCTGGCCCGCGAGGTCCTGCGCGAGCAGCCTGAACGTGTGCGCATGCTGGAAGTGGCGTAGCGCGTCCATCGCCGCCTCGGCATCGTCGCGATGCGCTGCGAGCACCCGATCGAGCTCGGCGCGCCATGCATCCCAGTCCGCTTCGGCAAGCAGCACGCGCGCATCGAGCAGTTCGTCGAGCAGCAGCGGCCTGCGCGTCAGGTAGTCGGCCGCCCACGCTGACGCCCCCATCAATTGGGCGAGCCGGGGCAGAAGCGGTGGATGCTCGATCAGCAGCGCAAGATAGGCACTGCGCCCGCCGACTGCGTCGAGCAGGCCGAGCAGTCGCTGGACCACCGCGTTGGGACTGGCCAGCGGGCTGCGATGCTCGGCCGCAACGGCGAGCAGCCGCGGGACCAGCCGGTCGAACCGATCGCGCGACAGCGCTGGCAACTGCAGGTAGCGTCGGCTCCGCCGCATCCGCACGAGCGTTTGGACGAGACCCGCCGGATCGTCGAAGCCCGCTTCGGCGAGATCGGCGACGGCGTCGGCACCGGGCGACGGATCGTCCCATAGCGCACGGTAACGCTGGTCGGCGTCGCTCGACTGCTCGCCGCCGCCGGGCGCGTCGAACACGGCATTGAACTGCCGCGAGATCGTGTCTCGATGCTCTCGGAGTCGATCGTCGAATGCTGCGACGCTGGCGCAATCCAGCGCTTCCGCGATCAACGCGCGCTCGCTCGCGTCGACGGGAACGATTTGCGTCTGGCGGTCGTCGCGATACTGAAGCCGGTGCTCGAGCATTCGCAAGAAGGCGTAGCCGTCGCGCAGCACGCTGGCCGTGTGCGGTGCGATCGCACCGCGGTAGGCGAGCGCACTCAATGCCGGCAGCGTGCCGGCGATCCGCAGCGCAGGCTCGCGTCCGCCGCGAACGATCTGCAGCGCCTGCACGACGAACTCGATCTCGCGGATGCCGCCCGCGCCGAGCTTGATGTCCTGCGCATAGTCGCGCCGCTTCTCCTGCTCGCGGATCTGGCGATGGATGCCGCGCAGCCCGTCATAGGCGTCGTAATCGAGGTACTTGCGATAGACGAACGGCGTCACGAGAGCCGCGAGCTCGTCGTGCCGCTCTCCGGTCAACGGCCGCGCCTTGAGCCATGCGTACCGCTCCCACGCGCGCCCCTGCGAGACGAGATAGTGCTCGAGTGCGGCGAACGAGACGGTCAGCGGTCCGCTTTCGCCATAAGGTCGCAGCCGCATGTCGACGCGGAACACGTAGCCGTCGGCATCGACATGCGATATCGACGCGATGACACGCTGGCCCAGCCGATCGAAGAACTCGCGATTGGAGATGCGCCGCTGTCCGTCGGTGTCGCCATCCTCGGGATAAGCGAACACGAGATCGATGTCGGACGAGACGTTGAGCTCGCGCCCGCCGAGCTTTCCCATGCCGATGACGACAAGCGCCTGCGCAAGACCGGTTTCATCGCCGATGGGCCGGCCATGCGCCTCGGTCAGCACGCGCGTGTGCACGGCGATGGCGGCGGCCAGCGTGCGCTCGGCCAGCGTGCTGACTGCCTGCACGACTTCGACGAGCGTCGCGCGACCGGTCAGGTCGCGAAGCATCGAATGCACGAACACGCGACGGCGCAACCGCCGCATCGCCGTTGCGAGCGCGACCGGGTTGCCGGTGTCGATGCAATCGTCAAGGGCGGCGTCCGCGCCGGTCCAGTCGAACGATGTGTCCAGCGCGGCGACGATTTCGTCGCGCAGCGCGGGCGACACGGCGAAGACCCGGTCCGCGTAGCGGCTGAACGCAAGGGCGCGATCGAGGTCCATCACCGGGCGGGGAACAGGGTTACGCGGTGCAGCGGCGCTGGTCGCACTCTGCCAGCGATGCTTCCGCTACAATCGTCGTCGGGTCAACGACCTTCATTATGCCTGCGCACTTGTCGACGCCGTCCTTCGCTGCGCGCGCCGTGCGGCTCGTCGCGATGTCGGCGCTGCTGCTGGCGGGCGCGTTCTGCGCGCTGCTACTCGCGGTTCGGCTCGTTGCGTTCCCGGCAATCGAAGCGCGCCGTGACGACATCGCCCAATGGATGGCCAAGCGCATCGGCCAGCCGGTCGAGATCGATGCCCTCGTCACCGGCTGGGACGGCTGGAATCCGAAGTTATCCGTGCGCGGATTTCGCGTCCGCGCGCGCGCGCCCGATGGCAGCGTTTTGCTGGCGCTGCCGCGCGTGGACCTGCTCGTTGCGTGGACGTCGCTGCCGCTCCTCGACCTGCGCCTCAAGGAACTGCTGATCGAAGGTCCGCGGCTTTCGCTGCGGCGCGATACGGCGGGACGGCTGCACCTCGCCGGCATCGAGCGCGAACCCGACGAGGGCACCGACGATACCGCCGTCGCGGACTGGCTGATGCGCCAGCCGCAAGTCGTCGTCCGTGATGCACTGGTCGCGTGGGACGACGAATACCGCAAGGCGCCGCAACTGCTGCTCGATCATGTCGCGTTTCGTCTCGAGCAGCGATTTGGCCGCCATCAGGCCGGCCTGACGGGAATACCGCCCGCCGACGTCGCCGCGCCAATCGAGCTTCGTGCCGACGTGACCGGTGAATCGCTGAAGGACTGGAACCAGCTGAAGGGCAAGCTGTACCTGCGCCTCGATTACGCCGACGTCGCCGCGTGGCGCGACTGGCTTCCGCTTGCGTTGCCGATCGAAAGTGGCAAGGGTGCGTTGCGCGTCTGGATGGATTTCGCTGAGGCTCAGCCGGTCGACGTCACGGCCGACGTGGAGCTCGAGGACGTGCGCGCGACGCTGGGCGAAGGCTTGGCACCGCTGGCTCTCGCGCATCTTGGCGGGCGGATGCAATGGCAGCGCACCGCAGCGCAGACGACGGTTGCATCGAAGGAATTGACGTTCACGCTGCCGGACGGAACGACGCAGGCCGCCGCGGACGTGCGGATGGCGCTGGCAAGTGGCGCGGGTGCCGGTGGGAGCTTCTCGTTCGGCGAGCTCGAACTGCGGCCGCTGGTCGCGATTGCGCCGCACCTGCCGATCCCAGAGGGCGTTCGCCGCGACATCGCACGGTTCGATCCTCGCGGCACGCTGCGCAACGGCGCCGTACAGTGGACGGGTGACATCGATGCCATGTCCGGCTATGCGGTGAAAACAGAATTCCGCGCATTGGCCGTTGCGGCGCACGACGGCATGCCCGGTGCGAGCAACCTCGCGGGAACGCTCGACGCGAACGATCGCGACGGACGCCTGCACATCGACACGCGTGCGGCATCGTTCACGCTGCCGAAGGTCTTCGCGGAGCCCATCGCGTTCGACACGCTGCGCGGCGACGTCGCCTGGCAGAACGACGGCAGCGAATCGCACTTGCAGTTCAAGGACGTCGCGTTTGCCAACGGCGATGCCGCGGGGACGACCGCCGGCAGCTGGCGCCCGCGCGCCGGCAGTCCCGGCGACGTCGACATCAAGGCGCAACTGTCGCGCGTCAATCTCGGCAGCACGTACCGGTACCTGCCGCTTGACGCAGGACAGGGTGTCAAGGACTGGCTGCGCCGTGCTCTCGTGAAAGGCACGTCGAGCGACGCGAAGCTGACGCTCGCCGGCGATCTCGCGCAGTTTCCGTTTGCCGCGGGGAAGGGCGGCCAGTTCGTGTTCGCCGCGAAGGCGCAGGACGCCACGCTGCAGTACGCCGACGCGTGGCCGCCGATCACCGAGATCGTCGGCGACGTGCGCATCGAGGGTCCGCGCCTGTCGATCGTCGCTTCTGCCGGGCGCGTGCTCGGCGCGCGCATCGGCACGACCCGAGCCGAGATCGCCGATATGCACGAGGCGCGGCCCGTGCTGCAGATCGACGGCGTCGCCAGCGGTCCGACGACCGAATTCCTGGCGTTCGTCGCGCAGACACCGGTCGCCGGCTGGACCGGTCACGTCACCCAGGACGCGAAGACGGAAGGCGATGGACAGCTCGCGCTCAAGTTCGATCTGCCGCTGCGCGACCTCCAAGGCGTCAAGGTCAACGGCCAGTATCGTTTCGTCGCGAACGCAGTTCGCCTGCCGGGTGTGCCTGCGCTGCTGGCAACGAGCGGGACGCTCGCGTTCACCGACCACGACGCGCGGGCAACCGACGTCACCGCCGACGCACTCGGCGGGTCGCTCAAGCTGCAGGTGACGAGCGAGGACGGACGCGTGCGCGTGAACGGCTCGGGCACTGCGGATCTGCAGCGCGTGCGCGCCGAATACGATCTGCCGCTGTTCGAGCGCGTGAGCGGGACGACGAACTTCAAGCTGGCCGTCGACGCGCACGAGCAGCGGATCGGCTGGATCGTCGAGTCGTCGCTCGAAGGCGCGACGATCGATCTTCCTGCCCCGCTGCACAAGAACGCTACCGACAAGGTCGCGTTGCGCGTCGAGCGCCGCGAGCCGCGCGCTGGCGAGGACCGGATCGTCGTCGACTACGGACCTGCCGCGCGGGTGGTGCTCCGCCGGCGCCTCGCTCCGCAGCCGACCATCGATCGGGCGCTCGTGCTGGTGGGCAAGGCTGCGACGGAAACCGTCGATGCGGAGCAGCCGGGACTGTGGATTCGAGGTGATTTGTCGGAGCTCGACCTCGACGCGTGGCTTGCGCTCGACTCACGCTCCGGCGCCGATGCGTCCGGCCCTGCGCCGGCCGGCGGACTGGTGTTGAACGGCGTCGATCTGACGGCCGAGACGCTCGATGCACTGGGCCGTCGCTTCACGAAGTTGCGGACGAGCGCGCGACGCCAGAGTAGCGAATGGCGGTTGACGCTCGATGGCACCGAGCTTGCCGGGACGGCCGTGTGGCGCGCCGCGACGCCCGCGCAGCCCAACGGTCGCATCGTCGCGCGCCTCGCCCGTCTGGCGACGCCATCGGCCAGCGACGCGGCGGGAACCGGTGCAGCGCATCCGGCTACCGTTCCCGATACGCTCAATCGCTGGCCGGAAGTGGACATCGTCGCGGACGCGCTGCGCTCGAAGGACCGCACGATCGGCAAGCTCGAGCTGCTCGCGCACCCTGCAGGCAGCGACTGGCAGATCCAGAAGCTCGCGCTGATCAACGACTTCGGCCGCATCGACGCAGAAGGCTCGTGGCGCAACGTCGCGAGCCGATCGCAGACGCGGCTCGACGTCGTGGTCGACGTGAAGGAGGCCGGCGAGTTCCTGGGCCGATTCGGCTGGCCCAACGCCGTCAAGAATGCGCCGACAAAGATCGACGGCCAGCTCACGTGGGACGGCGCGCCGAGCGACTTCGACTATCCGACGCTTACCGGCAGCTTCAAGCTTCGTTCCGGCGCCGGGCAATTCACGAAGGTGGATCCCGGCGTCGGACGCCTGCTCGGCGTGCTGTCGCTGCAGGCGCTGCCGAGGCGAATCTCGCTCGACTTCCGCGATGTGTTCAGCGAAGGCTTCGCGTTCGACACGATCACCGCGGACGTCAGGATGCGCACCGGCACGATGCACACGGACGACTTCCGGCTCGTTGGCCCGGCCGCTGCGGTGAACATCGCCGGAGACGTCGACCTCGCGCGCGAGACGCAACAGTTGAAGGTGCGCGTGCAACCGTCGCTGTCGTCCGGCGTGTCCGGAGCCGCGGCCGCGCTGTTCATCGCCAACCCGCTGATCGGCGCTGCGGTCGGCGCGGGAACGCTGCTCGCGCAGAAGATGCTCAACAATCCGTTCGACCAGCTATTCAGCTACGAGTATGCGGTGACCGGCAGCTGGGACGATCCTGTCGTCGTGCGCACGAACGCAGCCGCCGCGGCGGCCGCGCAATCGGGCCCGTCGATTCGCTGAGTGGCTCTTTCGACTGACAAAACGATGACCGACACGACTGCTGAACCGATGCGCGTTGCCGCCGTGCAGATGACGTCGGGCGCGAGCGTGGACGAGAACCTGCGTGCTGCAGCCGAATTGATCGGCATTGCGGCCGGAGGCGGAGCGGAACTCGTGCTATTGCCCGAAAACTTCGGGCTGATGGGGCTTCATGCGCGCGACAAGCTCGCGATACAGGAGCGCGACGGCGACGGTCCCCAGCAGGCATTCCTCGCCAGGATGGCGCAGGCGCATCGCGCGTACGTCATCGGCGGCAGCGTGCCGATCTCGTGCGACGATCCGGCGCGCGTACGCCAGACGCTGCTGGTGTACGGTCCCGACGGTGCGCGCCGCGCGCGTTACGACAAGATCCACCTGTTCCGTTTTACGCATGGCGACGAGGATTACGACGAGGCGAAGACGATCGTCGCCGGCAGCGAGCCGGCAACGTTCGCCGCACGGTGCGGGCGCGTCGGGCTGTCGATCTGTTACGACCTGCGCTTTCCGGAGTTGTATCGGGCGCTTGGCAACCTGGCGCTGATCGTCGTCCCTGCCGCGTTTACGGCCCGTACGGGAGAAGCGCATTGGGAGGCGCTGTTGCGGGCGAGGGCGATCGAGAACCAGTGCTACGTGCTGGCTGCGGCGCAGGCCGGCACGCATCCGGGCGGACGGCGGACATGGGGCCACTCGATGTTCGTCGGCCCTTGGGGCGACTTGCTGGACGTTCGGGCGGACGGTGCCGGCATCGTCGCCGGGATCGTCGAGCCACCGGTGATCGCAGAGGTCCGCAACAAGCTTCCCGCATTGCAGCATCGGACGCTCGGGGCGCGTTGACGCAACCCGTTGTTTGCTACATGCGGTCCCGGTTGTACGCGCGTCAAAGTTTGCGCCGTTATCGGCAGGTACAAATCGGCGCGATTGCCGTTAGAATCCACGCGAGCCAACAGCAACGGCGGTCGCGCAGTGGTCGCGATCGGAAAGCCCATGACGCAGGAAGTGCGCACGATGCGCGGATTCGTGGTTCTGGTCGTCGACGACGATACCGACAACCTCGAACTCGCCGCACGGATCGTCGAGTCGTTCGGTTGCAGTGTGCTGAAGGCAAGCTCGTGCGCCGACGCGCTGGCGATCCTCGATTCGGGCGCGCACGTCGATCTCGTGTTCTCCGACGTGGTCATGCCGGAGACAAGTGGTATCACGCTGGCGCGGCTGGCCCACGAGCGCAACCCGGGAATGCCGATCGTGCTTGCCACCGGCTTTCCGGACGCGATCGACGACGTGACGGACAGCGGCGCCATCCCGCTGATCAAGCCCTACACGATCGCGCGGCTCGAAGCGGTATTTGCCGAGCAACTTCGCGTCGACCGCGGTCCACTCTCGTCCTGAGGTGTAGCGGCACGCTTCCGCTCGATCGGCCGAGGCGACGGGCGCATCCGAACGACCGTGGCCCCGACGTCGCTAGCTGGCCGTCCGTTGATCGGACGTCGGCCGCACGTTGCGCTGCCGGTTGCGCACGAGGTCGACGATCGCGTCGAACAGCTCCTCCATGCCGAACGGCTTCGCCAGATGCGCGTCGAATCCTGCGCGCAGCGCGCGCGCGTGATCCTCGTCGCGCGCATAACCGGTAATCGCGACGGCAGCGACGTGCTGGGTGCGATCGGGAAAATCGCGACGTAACGATTCGACGAGATCGTAGCCGTCGCGGTCCGGCATGCCGATATCCGACAGCAGCACGGCGATGTCCGGCTTGTTGCGGAACTTGTCGAGCGCATCGGCGGCGCTGTGCGCGGCGGTGACCGTCGCGCCGCCGAGCTCCAACATGGACGTGAGCATGCCGAGCGCATTCGCATCGTCGTCGACGGCGAGCACGTGAATGCCGAGCAACCGCTCGTTGGATGGATCCGGTCGCGATGGTTGCGAAGCAGTTCCCGGCAGGACCGCCGAGGGCTCGGACATTCGCGGCAACCTGACGATGAACGTAGCGCCATGGCCGGGACCGGCGCTTTCCGCAACGACACTGCCGCCGTGCAGGTCCATGATGTGGCGTGCGATCGCCAGTCCGAGGCCCATGCCCCCGTGCCTGCGCGTGATCGAGCCATCCGCCTGGCGAAAACGTTCGAATATGATCGGCAGCATCTCCGGGGCGATGCCTTCGCCGTGATCGACGAAGCGGATCTCCACGTCGTCACCGATGCAGCGCATCGCGATGTCGATCGCGCCGTCGGCCGGCGAGAACTTGATCGCATTGACGAGCAGGTTGGTGAACACCTGCTGCAGCCGCGACGGATCGCCCCATACGATCGGACTCTCCGTCGGTAACGCGAGATTGATCGATACGCGACGGGCGCCGGCCTGCGGTTTGACGGTGTCGATCGCCGATTCCAGGATCATCGACGGGAACGACTTGTCGCGTTCGATACGCAGCTGGCCGGTGATGATCCGCGAGACGTCGAGCAGGTCGTTGATCAACTGGTTCTGCAGCCGCGCGTTGCGTTCAATCGTCTCGAGCGCCTGCGTCTCCTGATCGGACTTGAGCTTGCCGCTGCGCAGCAGGTGCAGCCATCCGAGCACGGCGCTCATCGGCGTGCGCAGCTCGTGACTCAGCGTCGCCAGGAACTGGTCCTTGAGTCGTGCAGCGTCCTCGGCCGCCCGCCGCGCAGCGGATTCGCGCTGCAGGAGATCATTGCGTTCGACGTCCGCGCGACGCCGCTCCGTGATGTCCAGCATGACGCCGATGAAGCGCGTCCGCTCGCGTGTCTCGTCGAGGTGGAACTGACCCGTTGCGGCAAGCCATCGCTCCGCGCCATCGTTCGCGCGGATGATCCGGCATTCGTGCCGAAAGGGCAGGTTGTTGCGCTGGGCAGCTTCGAAGTTCTGCAGCGTGTCGGCGACGTCGTCCGGATGAATGCGATCGGTCCACATCGTGAGACTTGCGGGCCCGTGGTCGGCCGGGAGGCCGAGCATCCGGAACATGTGCGAGCTGAAGACAGCACTTCCCGTTCGCGTGTCGACGTCCCACGTGGCGAGGCCGGCGCTTTCGGTTGCGAGGCGCAGCCGCTCCTCGCTGGCAGCGAGTCCGGCTTCGGTATGCCGCAGGCGCAGCAGCGTGCGAACGACGGTGATGAGCTCCTCGGGCGCGATCGGCTCCACGAGGTAGATGTCGGCGCCGCTCTCCATGCCGACCTGCTGATCGGCCTCGGTGATGTGCGTCGCCGAGATGTGCAGCACGGGCGTGCGTCGCGTGGCGGGGTCGTTCTTGATCCGCCGGCAGACGTCGAGGCCGCTGATGTCGGGCAGCTGCACGTCGAGCAGCACGAGATCGGGCGATTGGGACGCAACGAGGTCGAGCGCCGTCGTACCGTTGCCTGCCTCCAGGACGGTGAAGCCGGCGCGGCGCAGGATGCGCGTCTTCGCATAGAGCCCCGGCTCGTTGTCGTCTACGTTGAGCACCGTCGGAGTTGTCGAAGGATTCATCATCGTGGGTCCACTGCGGAGGGAGAGTGTGCGCTCGATGCGATGGCGACGTTGGCCACAATGGTGCCGAGCATTTCACGCTTCGACAAGACGACGAGCGCCTGCGATTCGAGCTTCGCCCGGTCGACGTCGCTGAGGTCGTGCGCCGTTGCGACGATCACCGGAATACCGCGGGTGACCGGTGAGGCCTTGAGCCGGTCCAGCATCGAGAAGCCATTGACGTCGGGCAAGCCGAGATCGAGCACGATCGAGCGGGGCTGCGCCACTTCCGCCACGCGCAGTCCATCTTCGCCGGTCGCCGCCTCGAGCACGACGAACTTCGCGTGCTCGAGGAGCTTGCGCATCGCGTAGCGCGTCGTTGCGTCGTCGTCGATGATCAGCACGCGCGACGCCGTCGCCTGGTTCAGCAATGCGATCAGCGCCTCCCGATCGACCGGCTTCCGCGCGAACAGATCCGCACCGAGCGCCAATGCCTTGCGCTCCTCGTCGACGCTCGTGATGACGACGACGGGGATCGAATGCGACTCCGGCGCAGCCTTGATCTCCGCAAGCCAGCGCCACGCGTCCTCGTGGCGCAGGAGGATGTCGAGGATGATGGCGGCGGGCCGCACGCGCTCGATCGCCGCGCTGGCCTGGTGCAGCGTCTGGGCGGCGATCGTCCGGTACGGCGTGTCGCGCAACGTCTTCTCGTAGAACAGCTGCAACTCGCGCTCGTCCTCGACAACGAGCACTGGAATGTGCCAAGGCTCCGGTTCGGGGGACGGCGGTCGCTCGACGATTGTCTGTTCGGCTTCGACGTAGCGTAGTGGAAGCCGCAGAAAGAACCGGGAACCCGCGCCAAGTTCGCTCTCGACGGACACTTCACCACCGAGCGCGGTCGCGAGACGCCGGCATAAAGGAAGGCCGAGGCCAGTGCCTTTGACGCGCCCCTGCAGACGGCTTCGAACCTGCACGAACTCCTCGAAAATCCGTTCCTGGTCTTCGGGCGCCACGCCGATGCCGGTGTCGGCGACGCAGAACATCACCGCCTCGTCGTCGGCGCGGGCCGACACCGTCACGCTGCCGGCCTCGGTGAACTTGAGCGCATTGGAAATGAAGTTCCGCAGGATCTGCGACACCTTCGCTTCGTCGGTGTAGAGCGTGGAGAAGCCCGCTGCAGGCTCGAAGCGAAGTGTTACGGCGTCGCCGACCAGCAGCGGCCGCAGCATTCCGCGCAGCGCGCTGAACAGGTCGTCGATCGCGAATTCGGCCGCATGGATCTCGAGGCGTCCGGCTTCGATGCGCGCGAGGTCGAGCAGGTCTTCGACGAGGTTCGACAGGTCGTCGGTCGCCTTGCGGACCAGCGCGACCTGCCTTTCCTGCTCGTCGGCGAGCGGACCGTCGACGCGTTCGAGCAGCAGTCCGGTCAGCGCGCGGATGGAATTGAGCGGCGTACGGAACTCATGGCTCATGTTCGACAGGAAGCGCGACTTCATCTCGTCGGCACGCCGCAGGTGGTCGGCCTGCTCGTCGAGTTCCGCGTAAAGCGCGACGACGCCGCGATTCGTGTCCTCGAGCTCGCGATTGAGCCGCGCGAGTTGCTCCTCCCGTTCGCGCGCATCGGCGAGCGCCAATAACAGCTCCTGCTGCTGTTGCTGCAGCTCGTCGACCTGCGTCGTGCCGCGCTGGGTGCGCAGCGCTGCTCGGATGCGCTCGATCCCTGCCGTCGCGACGGGCTGCGCGCGGGAATCGAATAGCTTGCGCATCAGCACGGTCGTGCCCTTGGGGCTCGACGCAATCTCGCACCGGTCCATCAGCCGGCGCGCGCCGGTGAGGCCGATACCCATGCCGGTCGTCGATTTATAGCGGCCTTCGAGGATCTCGTCGAGATTCGCGATGCCCGGACCGCGGTCGGCGATGCGAACCAGCAGGATCTGCGGCGCGCGCTCGCCCTCGACTTCGTACGCGATGCTGCCGTCGTGCGCATAGCGGATCGCGTTCCGCGCGATCTCCGAGACTGCGGTGGCGATCCGCGCCTGATCCTGTCGGTCGAAGCCGAGCATGCCGGCGATCTCCCGCGCCTTCTGCCGCGCGATCACGAGGTCGTGCTCGCGGACCAGCGGCATCCGGTCGATCATCGTGCTCATCGCGGGCCTGCGTCGTTGCGCAGCACGGCGACCGTGGCGTCGTCGCGAATGCGCGCATGATCGCGATAAATCGTCGCCGCGATCACGGCGGGATGGTGATGCGTCAGGCCCGGATACGCCGAGAAATTCCAGTGCGTCGCGATGCCGTCGGAATGCATGACGAGCAGCGCGCGCTTCGCGAACGTGAACTCGAACGCCTGGAACTTGCGCACCTGATGGCCGAGCGTGCCGTTATGCGAGACGAGGTTCCGCTCGCCGTCGTGTGTGTGCACGAGGCCGCGGATGTTGCCGATGCCCGCGAAGACGCCCTTTGCCGCGTGCGGGGCAACCGTCGCCGCCGCAGCGGCCGCGCCGCGCGTCGTGCGTAACGCCCCGTGGAGCGATTCGAGGAGGGCGACCGGATCGAGCGCGGCGGCTTGCTCCGCGACACGCAGCGCGGCTTGCGCGGCGGTCGCAGCCCCCGTGCCGTGGCCGAGTCCGTCGACGACGAGCATCCGCCACTGTCCGTCCGCTGCCTGCATCGTCCAGGCGTCGCCGGCGACGTCCTCGCCGGGCTTGGCAATACATACGCCGCCAAACGACGCCGCCGTCGGCGGAAGTCCTGCCGCACCCCACACTTCGAACCGCATCACCGTACCGACGTCCTTCTGCGAGTAGATGTCGAG
>Ga0207688_10000065_pt1 | contig 38587 bp, 35 predicted proteins | sample KBSMiscanthusM4_FD_184296 | JGI IMG/M metagenome (GOLD analysis project Ga0207688, IMG submission 184296) | Miscanthus rhizosphere microbial communities from Kellogg Biological Station, Michigan, USA - M4 (SPAdes) (version 2) | ecosystem: Host-associated > Plants > Roots > Rhizosphere ...
ACCAGTGGTCATATTGGCGCGAGGAGGTGCCGATGCCGACGGTGACCTGGGCTCGACTGGACCCGACGCGTCGCGCCGCGGTGATCGAAGCGGCCGAGGCCGAGTTCGGGACGCACGGGTTTTCACGCGGCAGCCTGAACGTCATCGCCCGGCGGGCCGGAGTCGCCAAAGGCAGCCTTTTCCAGTACTTCGCGGACAAGCGCGACCTCTACGCGTTCATCGCCGACGTCGGCAGTCAGCGAGTGCGTGCCTATATGGAAGCTCGCATCCTCGAGCTCGACGCCGGCAGACCATTCTTCGAGTTTCTGACCGACCTACTCGACTCTTGGGTCGCGTACTTCGCCGATCATCCACGGGAACGCTCGCTTCACGCCGCGGCGAGTCTGGAGGTCGACACCGATGCGCGCATCAGCGTGCGCACCGTCATTCATCGCCACTACTTGGAAGTTCTGCGGCCGCTCGTGCACGATGCGCACGGGCGTGGCGACCTGCGCGCGGACGCCGACACCGACGCGTTGTTGTCGCTGCTGCTGCTGATCTTTCCGCACTTAGCGCTGGCGCCCTACGTGCGTGGAATGGATCCGGTCCTCGGCCTCGACGAGCCCACACCCGAGCAACCCGCTTTGGCCGTGCGCAGGCTCGTCGCAGTACTGAAGGACGCATTCGCCAAGGCGCCGCGGATGGCGCCAACCACCGGATGATCTGAGGAGGTCAATTCCATGTCAAGAACACGTTCGTACTCGCTCGCCGCGGGCGGCCTCAACTGGGACAGCCTGCCGTTGAAGCTGTTCGCCGGGGGCAACGCCAAGTTCTGGAATCCAGCCGATATCGACTTTTCGCGCGACCGTGCCGACTGGGAGGCGTTGACCGAAAACGAACGTGACTGGGCCGGTCGGTTGTGCGCCGAGTTCATCGCCGGGGAGGAAGCGGTCACGCAGGACATCCAGCCCTTCATGGCGGCAATGCGGGCCGAGGGGCGGCTCGGTGACGAGATGTACTTGACGCAGTTCGCGTTTGAGGAAGCCAAACATACCCAGGTGTTCCGGATGTGGCTGGACGCCGTCGGGATGACCGACGACCTGCAGGGCTACCTCGACGACCTTCCCACTTATCGGAAAATCTTCTACGAGGAACTGCCGGAATCACTCGACGCCCTGTCGACCGATCCCTCGCCTGCCACTCAGATCCGCGCGTCGGTGACGTACAACCACGTCATCGAAGGCATGATGGCGCTGACGGGATACTATGCGTGGCACCGGATTTGCGTGGACCGCGGTATCCTTCCCGGCATGCAGGAACTGGTCAAGCGCATCGGTGACGACGAGAGACGCCACATGGCGTGGGGCACCTTCACCTGTCGGCGCCATGTCGCCGCCGACGACGCCAATTGGGCGGTGTTCGAAACACGCATGAACGAGCTGATTCCGCTGGCACTGCAGAACACCGACGATGCCTTCGCCCTCTACGACGAGATCCCATTCGACCTTACCAAGGATGAGTTCCAGCAGTACGCCACCGATAAGGGCATGCGACGGTTCGGAACGATCGGCAGCGCGCGGGGCCGTCCGCTCGAGGAGATCGACATCGACTACTCGCCGCTACAGCTCGAGGACACGTTCGCCAGCGAGGACGAGAAAGCCTTGGCGGCCTTGGCATAACGGCAACGTCACAACGGTACGCCTACAGGCTTACTGACCCGGTAGACTTCGGTTTCCTCGGCCAGCCCCTTGAGGCGTTGGGCGCCAAGGCTTTCGAAACGCAGTCCGGACCCCGCTGACAGATCACGCACGGTGCGGCTGGCGAGGACCTCGTCGGCTTGTGCCATCCCACCGATCCGAGCGCCCAAGTGCACCGCCATCCCACTCCATTCGTCGCCGCGCCGCTCGCATTCGCCGATGTGCACGCCCACTCGGACGTGGATGCCAAGGCCTGCAAGGGTCGGCACGAGTTCGAGGCCGCAGCGGGCCGCCTTGGTGGGCCCGTCGAACAGCGCGAAGACGCCGTCGCCGGTGTGCTTGGCGCGCTGCCCGCCGTACTTCGACAACAGTCTGTCGACCAGACGGTCGTGGGCATCGAGCTCGTGGCGCCAATGCGCGTCGCCTTGAGCGCTGAGCAGTTCCGTTGAGCTGACGATGTCGGTGAACATCACCGTGGAGAGCACTCGCTCGCCCGTCTCCTCAGGTGCTGTGCCGCAGACGAAGTCGAGGATGGCAGATGACATCGCATCGTCGAAGAGGCCATGCGGTCCCGGTGGCAGTTCCCGAAATTCTGCGTCGGGGATCGCGGCGGCAAGGGCGGCGGCGGCCTCGACAGGCGCTACTTCGTCGCCGCGGCGGCCGAGGACGAGCGTCGGCGTGCGGACCGTCTGCAGCACCGGCCGCACATCGATCTTTGCGACGGCGTGCCACAGCATCAGCGCCATCATCGGGCTCGCCGAGGCGCGCTGCATTCGGCCGTACATCTCGCGGAAACCGGGTACGTCGGCGATCGGACCGAAGAAGGTATGGGCCAATGCGCCTTCGCCCCAATGGTTTTCGATCTCCTCCTGAAAAGCAGCAGCCCGCTCGGAACCGATACCCCAAGGATAATCGGGCGGCTCCGGGGTAAACCGAGGCAGCGTTCCGTACAAAATCAGCGAGCGAACCCGTTCCGGATACGTTGCCGCGAAGAGAATGCTCATCGGTCCGCCCTCGGATACACCGAAGAGCGCTGGGCAGTCCGCCCCGGCTGCATCCATCACCGCGTGCAGGTCGTCCATGCGCTCATCGAGCGGCGGAACACGTGTGACGGGATCCGACAGGCCGGTACCGCGCTTGTCCCAGGCGACGAACCGCGTCCCTTGCGCCAGCTGTTCGAAGAAGGGGGTGAACGGCAGGTCGGGGTCGACCAACAGGTCGACATTGCTGACCCACCCCGGAACCCAGACCAAGGTGGTGTCGCCGTCGCCCAACACGCGGTATGCGAGGCGGACGTCCCCATTGCGCGCGTAGTGCACACCCCCGTCGATCACATGGATATCGTGCACCCGTCGGTTGGCAGGACACGTCCGTTTCGCCGGGCTGACTTGTCGCGTCGATTGCGTTCGCAACAGATTCGCGGTCCTGTCCCCCGATCGGGGGATGCCGAAATCCCCCTGTGAATCGGCAGATCGCCCGAATCACATCCCACTGCGGCGGCGAAATACTCGTCCTATGTCACCAACGATGAACGCGGTCGCCACCGTCACCAGCAGAACCGCGACAACCGCGGCCGAGCCGAACGATCATCAGAGTGCGGGTATCGATGTGGTGTACCCGTCGATCTTCTCGCGCATCGCCGCTCGCTTGTGTGCGCGCCAGCTGGACCGGCTGGTCGAGGCCGGCGCCAGGCCCCAACGAGGCGGCCCGCTCGAGGCACACATGTTGCGATTGGGCTCTATCGGATACCGCGAACACTTGGCCGCTGAGTTGCGCCGCCGCGGCACGGTCGTGCTGTGTGACCGGGTCATGTCGTTATCGCCGTCCCGAGTCAACATGCCCGCAGTGTGGGACGCGGCCGACCTGATCGAGCGCGTCGAGAAGCGTCTGTTGAACCATCACGCCGTCAGCCCGCGCGGCACCGCACGGCTCCGGCGCCTGCTTGCCGACTGGACCGGTCCGCTGCACCGCCTCGGCAGCGGCGATCTGTGCAGCGAACTGCGCGCGGTGCTGGCTGCGTTATGAGTCGGACGCGACCGGCTGCAGGTTTCGCCGCGTCGCACCCATAGTCCGACGCCGATACCGACGACCGCGCCGCCCAGGCCGATGAGCCGCTGCGAGGGCTTCATCTCGTGGTGGACGCTCATCCCGCCGAGCAGGTCGGCCGCGTCTGCACCACCGGACGCCTACCAACGCTCCGGTTTTGAGGCGGATGCCTCATGTGCCGCGATGGTCATCCGGTCGACGATTTCTGCATGGATCTATCCGACACCGCACGCCCAGCCGCTCCCGCGATTCGGCAGCACCACTTGGACAAGGCGCTCACCAATGGTCACGAGCTGCCGGGACGCGAGCGAACACAGTTGGGAGGCAGTCATGTTCACCATCGATGAGTTGGCCACGATTCCGCTTTTCTCGGCGCTGGGTGAGAAAGAGCTGGAGTTCCTCGCCGGCGCCGTTGAGGACATCCACCTCATCCCCGGGGAGTACGTGGCCCACGAGGGCGAAGGCCGGTTCCTGGCGGTCGTGGTCGAAGGGAAAACCGAGCTGACGAAGCTCGTGAACGGCGGCGAGCAGGTGATCGGTGTCCGGCGTCCAGGCGACCTCGGAGGCGAGATCCCGATGACGCTCGGGACGCCGCTGCCCGCCAGCATGCGGGCCGTCGAGCCGACACGCGTGCTGAAGCTGACCGTCGAGGACTACCACACACTCGCCGCCATGGCTCCTGCGGTCTCTGCAGCGGTCGGTGCTGCGGCACTAGAGCGCATGGAGATGCTCAAAAGCGCCACCGCGCAGCCGATCGAGCCAGCGATGTTCGTGATCGGCCCGCGCGTCGACCCGGGGGTCCACGGCTGCGACAGCTTCCTCCATCGCAATCAAATTCGCTACGAGCGCCTGGATCCGGACGATCCCCGCGCTGTCACACGCACCGGCGGCGACGCCGCCGTCGCCGCCCCGTTCCCGGTGGTGATGCTGCGCGACGGCACGCAGCTGATCGCCCCTACGATGCGCGTCGTTGCCACCGTCGCCGGACTGACGGTCGCGCCGGGCCGCTCGCAGTACGACGTGGTGATCGTGGGTGGCGGGCCCGCCGGTCTGACGGCGGCGGTCAACGGCGCTTCCGAGGGCCTGCAGACTGCGCTGATCGAGTCCTTCGCCCCGGGCGGGCAGGCCGGCACCTCGAGCCGGATCGAGAACTACACCGGATTCCCGTATGGCGTTTCCGGCGACGAGCTCGCTAGCCGGGCGCTGCAACAGGCGAAGCGGCTTGGCGCTGAGATCGTCGTGACCCGACGGGTTGAAAGCATCGACCCTGCCGAGATGACCGTCACGCTGGACGGCGGCGACGTTCTCCGGACGAAGTCGATCATTCTCGCGATGGGCGTGGAGTGGCGACGCCTCGAGGTCGATTACATCGATCGGTTCGTCGGCTCCGGTGTCTACTACGGTGCGGCACCCAGCGACGCCGGCCTGGCGCAGGGAACCGATGTGTATCTGGTCGGAGCGGGCAACTCGGCCGGGCAGGCCGCCATCTTCTTCTCGAAGCACGCGCGATCGGTGACGCTGCTCGTGCGGGGCGAATCTTTGGCAGAAAGTATGTCTCACTACCTAATTGAACAGATCGCAAGGAATGCGAACATCCGGGTGGAAACCCGATCCGAGGTTGTCGCGGTGCACGGAGGCGACCAACTCGAGGCGATCGAGGTCATCGATCGTGGGACAGGCACGACATCTCGACGCGATGCACGAGTGCTTTTCGTTCTCATCGGCGCCGAGGCGGCTACCAACTGGCTCCCGTCGGAGATCTCGCTCGACGAGCACGGCTTCGTCCTGACGGGAACCGATGCCACGAAGGCGGGACAGTGGACGCCCGATCGCGAGCCGTTCGCCCTCGAAACCAGCGCTCCCGGGATCTTCGCGGTGGGCGATATCCGCTCCGGATCGGTCAAGCGCGTCGCGGCATCCGTCGGTGAGGGCGGCGCGGCGATCGCCCACGTGCATCGCTACCTCCAACTCCCCCACTAGCCATGACAAAACTGCGCGCCAGTTCCGCATTGGGCGCCCAATCGGACGCGATGACGCCAACCATCACCGATATCTCAGACCGCAGGCGCTTCGAGATCGCGGTCGACGGATCCGTCGTAGGGTTTGCCGAGTACCGTCGCCGGCCCGGCGTCATCTCCTTCATCCACACCGAGATCGACCCGGCGCGTAATGGCGAGGGTCTGGGGACGTTACTCGTCAAAGCCGTGTTGGACAACGCTCGTGCAGAAGGGTTGGCGGTGCTGCCGTACTGCCCATTCGTCAAGCGCTTCATCGACCGTCATCGCGAGTACCTCGCCCTCGTGCCGGTGGAGCGACGCGCCATGTTCACGCTCGAGGACGTCTGACGCATCGCTGCTCGAGCTAAGCGGACCGCGGCTGGGTTCGCCCGGCCCACTGCCCTACGTTTGGGGCCGCCACCGCGCCACGCACGGTCGTGAACTGGCAGACTTTATTGACTGAAACGACAATTTACCGTCATGACCGGCACCACCTCCCCTATCGTTCAGCTAACTCGTCGAGGAAGGCCGGGTGTCCGGATGACGGCAGAAAACGTTTTGGACGCCCAGTCCGCGGACGAAGAGTGTCGAGATTGCGGTTACGAACCAGAGCTGAAACGAACGCTCGGCTCGTTTCAGGTGTTCGCGATCTCGTTCGCGTTCATCTCCGTCGCGGTGGGCATCTTCGGGACGTACGACGACGTGCTCCGGGACGCGGGCCCGGTCGGGATCTGGCTGTGGGTCATCGTCGCAATCGGACAGACCCTGGTGGCGCTGGTCGTAGCCCAATTCGCGGCCCGCATAGCGCTCAGCGGGTCCTCGTATCAATGGGCGTCGCGGCTGGCGAACCCGAAGATCGGGTGGTTGTTCGGATGGCTGACGTTCTGGTATCTGGCCATCGCCGTGGTGGCGATGGACAACGCGTTGGCTAGCCAAGCGCTCATGCCACTGGCAGGCGTGGCGCCAAACGAGAACACCGCGCGACTGATCACGTTGGTGGTGTTACTCATTCAGGCCGTGCTGGTGATCGCTTCTACCCGCCTGCTCGGCATTATCACGTCCAGCGCAGTCGGGATCGAACTCGCGATCGTGGTGGTTTTGGTGATTGGCCTTGGGGCCGTCATGCTGTTCACCGGCAGCGGCACCCTCGACAACCTCACCTCACGGGGGATCACCGCCGGCACCCCCAATTACTTCGCCGTCGGCGGTGGCCTGATGGCCGGGATGATCATGGGCCTCACGACGCTGGTCGGCTTCGACTCCGCGGCGAACTTGGCCGAGGAGGCCAAGGATCCGTTCCGCAGCGTCCCGCGCGCGATCGTCTCGTCGGTGGTGGCAGCGGGGGTACTGGGCCTTCTGTTCGTCGTCACCCTGACCGTCGCCATCAAGGACATCGCGCGGGTGAGCACCGGCGGTTCGCCGGTCGCCTCGATAATCCGTGACCAGCTCGGTCCGGTGATGGAGCGAATCCTGTTGTCGGCCATTGTGTTCGCTATGTTCGGCGCTGGGATGGTGGTGATGGCCGCCTGCTCGCGGCAGGTGTTCGCGATGGCGCGCGACTCACGCTTCCCCGCGCACAACCTGATGCGTCGCGTCAATCCGCGCACGCAGACGCCGGTGCCCGCGACCATTCTGATCCTCGTCGTGGGAGTCGTCCTCATGGCCGCACTGCCGGGCGCCGCGCTGCTGCAGTTGATCATCGGGTCGACGATCCTTCCCGCCCTCATCTACGGCGCGATCGTCGTGCTCTACCTCGCGGTGCGAAAACGCCTCGAACGCAAGGAGGGTGGGTTCAGCCTCGGGCGCCTCGAACTGCCGGTAGCGGTCGCCGCGCTCATCTGGGTTGCATTCGCATTGTTCGCGCTGGTGTCACCCGGAGAAGCCTTCGTTCCCGACCTGATCGTCGTCGGCCTGATCCTCGCGGGCGGGCTCTACTTCGCCAAGATGCTGATCTTCAACCGGGAGATCCTGGAAACGGAACCGGGTGACGCCGATGCTTTCTGACACCGCGACCCGCCTGACGGGTCACGTGGTACGCGCGGGCGACCCGGACACGACGCCGCGCGGGTCGGCTGGAATGATCGATATGACCTTGATTTTGCCGCCCTGACTCTCATGTACGTCAGCGCACGCTCGGTCGCCGATGACGAATTCAAGAGCCGCTTTCTCGACCCGCTGATCGAGGACCTCCACCTGGTCGCGCCCAACGGGTACCGCGGCACCGGCGCGTAGGAATCGAACCGGCGGAACCTGCGATTCTTGCGTTTGCGGCCGAAATCGCGATGCTGATTCCGTGACCACATCACCCGACCCGTTCACCACCTACGGTGTCGACGGTGTTCGCATCGTCGCTGACCGCGTTGGCGATCCACTTGCGCCGGCCGTGGTGTTCTTGCACGGCGGCGGCCAAACCCGGCGGTCGTGGGGCCGAGCGGCGTCCGCGGTGGCCGAGCGTGGGTGGCAAGCGGTCACGGTCGACTTCCGCGGCCACGGCGAGTCTGACTGGTCCACCGACGGCGACTATCGCGTCACCACCTTCGCCGGTGACGTGCTCGAAGTGCTGCGTGACCTTCCGCCGCGACCGGTGTTGGTGGGTGCCTCGCTGGGTGGCTTCACCGCAATGCTTCTTGCGGGCGAGCTCGCGCCTGCGACGGTGCGCGCCGTCGTTCTCGTGGACATCGTGCCCAACATGGATCCATCCGGCGCGTCGCGGATACACAACTTCATGTATGACCGCATGGCGTCGGGGTTCGACTCACTGGACCAGGTCGCTGACGCGATCCGGGAGTACAACCCGCACCGTCCCCGGCCAACGGATCTGGACGGACTCCGGACCAACCTGCGCCACCGCGATGGCCGCTGGTACTGGCATTGGGATCCGAAATTCATCGACGGCACTTCGGCGCTTCCTCCCATCGAAGTGACCGAAGTCGATCGGATGTACGCGGCGGTTGAAGCGATTCTGCGGAATGGCGTGCCCATGCTTCTTGTGCGCGGCCAGATGAGCGATCTCGTCACCACGGAGCGAGCCGACGCATTCACTGCACGGTTCCCGGACATTGATTTCGTCGACGTCGGTGGCGCCGGCCATATGGTCGCCGGCGATCGCAACGACCTCTTCGCCGACGCAGTCGTGGAGTTTCTCGCCCGCCATGGCGAGGCTCGGTGAGCCCAAATCCATTGGGAGGAAGGAGAACTACATGCAGGCTAAGCGCATCATGGCGAACCTACGAGTCGCTGACGTCGATGCGGCGAAGAGCTTCTACACCGACTACCTCGGGCTGAGTACCGAGGAGTTCAACATGGGATGGGTGGCGCGCTACACCTCTCCCGACGGCGATGCGAACGTGCAACTGGTCACGCGCGATGCGAGGGCGCCCGAAGACTCGGTCATTTCCGTTCACACCGGCGACGTTGACGCTGCCTACGAAGAAGCTCAGGAACTCGGCTTCGAGATCGTGCATCCGTTGACCACAGAGCCGTGGGGGGTGCGGCGGTTCTTGGTCCGGGCACCCGACGGCAACGTCATCAACATCGTGAGGCATCGAGATTGATGACGACGAACGGCGGCGAACAGCCATCTGTCTCACGACGCGAAGTGCTCAAGTTTGTTGGTTCCGCACCGGTTCTGCTGAGTCTAGGGACGCTTGCAGCGACGCTCGGCGCGCAGAAGGCATCGGCCGCAGAGATTCGGCTGATTGATTTTACTGAGCGGCTAGTCCCGCCGGAGCAGATCAAGTCGGCGGGCTTCGACGGAGTGATCGTCTACGTGTCCGAGTTGCGGCCCGGCGCGAACTTCGATTTCAAGCCCGTCACCCGCGGGTATGCGGATGCGCTACGCGCGGCGGACCTTCACATCGCCAGCGTGTACCAATACGGAAAGCCCGGTTGGCCTACGCCCTCGGACTACACCCGCGGGTATGAGGGCGGCGTGGCAGACGCTCAGACGGCCCTGCGGCTGCACGCTGCAGCCGGGGGTGGGGATTCTGCCCCGATCTTCTTCAGTGTCGATGAGGATATCGACGTCGATACCTGGAAAAGCCTTGCCGTCGAATGGTTTCGAGGAATCAACTCGATACTGGGCGTGCAGCGCAGCGGTATCTATGGCCATTCCCGGGCTTGTGCCTGGGCTGTCGGAGACGACGTGATTGGGCACTCAACCACTCCAGGGCACCGGTGGGCATGGCAGACGAAGGCGTGGTCTCATGGTGAGCGCGAGCCGACGGCCGTGCTTTATCAGAGTGTGGTCGTCGGCGCGTCAGATCCAGGTGTCATCCTTGGCGACACCCACGTGGATGTGGACGAGGTCCTCGCGGCCGATTTCGGCCAGTGGGACTTGGACAGATAGTCCACCAGAGACCGGTTCGCTCAGCGGCCGTGCGCTGCAAAGAATTGCCCGCTGGCTTGCGAGGCGTCGGCGGGCCAGGTATGACCGCCACCGTCGACTTGGACGAAGACAACCTCGGCCCCGTCAGCGCATCCGGTGGCGGTCAGGCGATGCACAGCGCCGACTGGGGCATCCTCGACCGGAGCTGGGCAGCGATCCAGCTCCCGCCACCGCTGCGCCATCGCCGGAGGAGCCACGATGTCGCTGTACCCACCACGGCCGAGCATCGTGCCACCGTCAAAAGGCACGACCGGATCGGCGGTCCCATGTACTTCGAGCACGGACACCGATCGCGACGGGGCACACGGAAAGGCGGCGCCCAACGACCCGGCAACAGGCGCGATGGCGGAGATAAGGTCCGCGCGTTCACAGGCCAGCCGGGTGGCCATGAACGCGCCGGCTGACATCCCCGTGGCGAAGACCCGACCGGGAGGGATTCCGTAGTCCCGGGACAGGCGATCTACGAGCGCAACGAGGAAGCCCACATCGTCGACACCCTGGCGGTCAGGGACTGACGCGCCGCGACCGTCGGCCCAGCTGAAGTCGATGCCGTCGGGGTATGCCACGACGAACCCGTACTGGTCGGCGACGCCGTTGTAGTTCGTCAGCGCTGCCTGTTCAGTTCCGGTCATTCCGGCGCCGTGCAGATTGACGACGAGGCCCGCAGGATGGTCGACGCCGGCCGGGACATACACCTGATAGGTGCGCGGCAACCCGCCGAACATCAGCTCGCCCGGAGCGTCGCCGGCGGGGAGCGCAAACGCGCGTCCACCACTGTAGGCGGCGAAACTCAGAAGGACAGTCACCAGGGCTGTCATACGCACGATCACATTCACAGTCATCATTCGTGTCATTGGTGGGCGAGACTATGGGATCGCGCCGACCGGAGTAGTGGATTCAAACATCAAAGGCGGTTTCCCAATCTCCGCGGCCGTCAAGAACGTCAGTATCCGCACTGAACCTCGCCGTCAGGTGAACTGCAGGTGCCCGATCGAGGCTTTCCATCCACCAGCCGCCAACGTCCGGCGCACCATGTCGCAACAACGCCAAAGTACGCGAACCCACCTGCCGATACGCCACAGGTATTCATGACATCAACAGTGCCGACGGCTGTAGGCCAAAGGCCGCCGGGCCCCCGAAGCCAGAAAATTGGCGAATGCGCAAATCAATGCGTTCATGTCTTCTAGCCTGAGGATGGTGACGAGCGCTGTACCTCGGCACCACCAATCTCGATGCGAACAAGCTCACGTTCGCGCGGGATGGATCGCTGACGCTACATCTGCCGCACGAACCGTTCACAGACCAAGCGACGCACGCCAATTGGCTCGCGGCGACGGACGGACAGTTCGCGCTGATCGTGCGCACGCTACCGAACGTGCAGCGGCTGTGAAATGACCAAATCGAGGAGCGGTCATGGCAGGACAGTTCAACGGCAAGATCTCACTGGACATCCGAGACTCCACGCCCGACTGGGATGCCTTCCTCGACCAAAAAGCGCCAAAGGACGCGCCGAATGTGCTCGTCATCCTCTACGACGACACCGGATGTGCGGCGTGGTCCACGTACGGCGGGCGAATCAACATGCCGACGCTGGATCGGCTGGCAACTCAGGGACTCACCTACTCTCAATGGCACACCACCTCGGTCTGCTCGCCGACCCGCTCCACATTGTTGACGGGCCGCAATCACCACCAGAACGGGTTCGGAACCATCGCCGAATCCGCGGCCGGCTTTCCCGGCTACGCCGGCCACATCCCTCCCGAGAACGCGACCGTCGCTACCGTGCTCCGCGACGCGGGCTGGAGCACGTTCTGGGTGGGCAAGAACCACAACGTACCCGTCGATGCGTTCGATATCGGCGCCAATCGCAAGCACTGGCCGTTGGGGCTCGGCTATGACCGGTTCTACGGCTTCATCGGCGGCGAAACCAACCAGTGGTATCCGGAGTTGATCGAGGACAACCATTTCGTCGAGCAGCCGTACTCGCCTGAGGACGGTTATCACTTCTCAAAGGACATCGCCGACAAGGCAATTGGCTTTATCCGTGATACCAAGCAGTCGCGACCGGATAAACCTTGGTACATGTGGTACTGCCCCGGCGCCAACCATGCCCCGCATCACGCTCCGAAGGAGTACATCGACAAGTACAAGGGCCAGTTCGACGACGGCTACGAAGCATACCGGGAATGGGTGCTCGCGCGCATGATCGAAAAAGGCGTGCTGCCACCGAATACTGAACTGACCGAACTCAATCCGATGTCGCCTGGCACCTTCGTCGATGGCGACGGCGTCCGTCCCTGGGCGTCGCTGTCGGAGGACGAGAAGACGTTGTTCAGCCGGATGGCGGAGGTGTACGCCGCTTACTCCGAGTACACCGATGTCCAGATCGGGAGGGTCATCGACTACCTCGAGGAGTCCGGTCAGCTGGAAAACACGCTGATCTTCTACTGCGCCGATAACGGGGCATCGGGTGAAGGCAGCCCGAACGGTTCGGTCAACGAGAACCGGTTCTTCAACGGTTATCCCGACGACATCGAGTCCAACCTGGCCATGATCGACAAACTCGGCTCGCCGGAAACCTACAACCATTACCCGACGGGTTGGGCCGTCGCGTTCAGCACGCCGTACCGCATGTTCAAGCGGTACTCCCAATATGCGGGTGGTACGGCCGACCCGATGGTCATCCACTGGCCCAAAGGCTTCAAGGCCCGCGGTGAGATACGGGACCAGTATCACCACTGCACCGACGTCGTCCCGACCATCCTCGAGTGCTGTGGTCTGACCATGCCGGAAGTGGTGGAAGGCGTTCGGCAGACGCCCATGTCTGGAGTATCGATGCGGTACAGCTTCGAAGACAGCGATGTGCCCACCCGGAAGGAAACGCAGTACTACGAGATGCTCAGCACACGTGGGCTGTGGCACAACGGCTGGAAGGTGTCGACAGAACACGGCCCCATGATCAACAAGGGCACATTCGACGACGACCGCTGGCAACTGTTTCACACAGATGTCGACCGCTCCGAGGCGCACGACCTGGCAGCCGAGCATCCCGAAAAGGTCAAGGAGCTGTCCGAGCTATGGCTGGCCGAAGCGAAAAGGAACAACGTCCTGCCGCTCAACGACTATGGCGTGGAAGGGATTCACGCGCTGGAGTACAAAGTGGCGGCGCCGGAGGACGGCCGCTATACCTATTACCCCGACACGAGCGAAGTTCCGGAGGCCTCGGCCGCCAGAACGCTCGGGGTGTCGTTCAAGATCCTCGCCGAGGTCGAATTCACGAAAGCTACCCAGGGCGTGATCGTCTCGCAGGGTTCACGCTTCGGCGGATACACGATGTTCGCAAAGGACGGTCAGCTGTATTTCATCTACAACTTCCTCGGCATCGCACCGGAGCAGAAGCTGAGTTGCCCGACTCCCACCTCAGGAAAACACGTTGTCGGCGTCGACTTCGCCAAGAGCTCGATTAGCGAGAGGCTCGAGGTGCTCGGGACGATGACGCTCTACGTCGACGATGCAGCCGTCGCGACGGCGGACTTCCGAACTCAGAGCGGCCATTACGCGCTGGCCGGCGAGGGCGTGGCCGTCGGACGTGACAGCGCCGACCCCGTATCGGCGGAGTACTCGCCCGGGTTCCGGTTTAGCGGCGGACGGATTTTCAAGGTGACCTACGACGTCGGCGACGACGCATACGTCGATCTGGAACGGCGACTGGGGGCGATCCTCGCGCGCGACTAAAGTCGGCACGCTGCAGAGGACGGGCTCGAAGCCGCCAGTCGGCGCTATCGGTCGGTGTGTTTCGCGCGAGCGGTCTCACCGCTCGCCAGGGCGGGTTCCGCATTCTCCTGGGTCGCGGCCCAGCTGGCGAGCAGCTTGAGCCCGTCCTCCGACCGCGACCCTGGTTCGGCGGTGTAGGCGAACAACATCAAGCCGGGATCGGACGGCAATTCCATGCCCTCGTAGGTGAGCTCGAGGTCTCCGACCACCGGGTGGTGCACATGCTTCACGCCGGTGCGGTGCAGGCGCACATCGTGCGCAGCCCACCTGACACGGAAATCTTCACTGCGCGTGGATAATTCACCGACCAGCTTGGTGAGCTTCTCGTCGAACGGGTCGCGGCCCGCGGCGCCCCGCAGAATCGCGACGGTGTTGTCCGCGATCTGCTCCCAATCCGGGTAGAAGTCGCGCGACCGCGGATTGAGGAACATGAAGCGAGCGCTGTTCGCCGGCCGGACCGGATCAGTGAAGAACTCCGAGTACAACGCGTAGCCAAGCCGATTCGCCGCGAGGAAGTCGAGCCGATCGTTGTGCACCCACGCCGGTGCACCGGACATCGCGTCGAGGACCCTTTGCACACTGGGCCGAACTCCGGCTGCGCTGCTGCGGCGCCTGGTTCGCGGTGTCGCGTTGGCGACCCTCGCCAGGTCGAAGAGATGTTCACGCTCGGCATCGTCGAGTTGGAGCGCGCGACCCACCGCGTGCAGCACGCTCTCGGACGCGCCCGCAAGGTTCCCGCGCTCGAAGCGTGTGTAGTAGTCGACGCTGACGCCGGCGAGCAGGGCAACCTCCTCCCGGCGCAACCCGGCAACGCGCCGCTTCCCCCCGTGGTTCGGAAGTCCGGCACGCTCCGGCGTGATCCGTGCGCGCCGCGACGTCAGGAAGTCCCGGATATCCTTGCGATGGTCCACGAACTCCAGGCTAAGAGCTTGTCACCAGCCTTGAGGGGTACTGCCATTACCTGGAACAACAGTCACTGCCAGCCCGCAGGAAACCGACGTTGACTGGGATCCATGAGAGCAACCGTTATGTATCAGGCCGGCGACGTGCGCGTCGAGAACGTGCCGGACCCAGGCCTGCACGAGCCGACCGACGCGATCGTCCGCGTCACCTCTGCCTGCATCTGCGGCAGTGACCTGTGGCCGTATCAGTCGATGCCCGCAAACGCGCAGGGCCGACGCATGGGGCACGAGTTCATCGGCATCGTCGAGGAGGTCGGCTCGGAGGTCACCGGGTTCACCCCCGGCGACCTTGTTGTCGCGCCGTTCGTGTGGTCTGACAACACCTGCGACTTCTGCGCTGCCGGACTGCAGATCGCCTGCCGACACGGCGGCGGATGGGGCGACCCGGGCGTGGACGCAGGCCAGGGCGAGGCGGTGCGGGTGCCGCTGGCCCAGGGCACGCTGGTCAAGCTTCCAGTTGCCCCGGACTCGGCGCTGATGTCGTCACTGCTGACGCTGTCCGACGTCTACTGCACGGGCCACCACGGCGCGGTCACCGCCGGGGTACGCCCCGGCCAGAGAGTGACCGTCATCGGTGACGGCGCGGTCGGACTGTGCGGCGTGCTGGCCGCGACGCGGCTCGGCGCGGAACAGATCATCCTTATGGGCAGGCACCAGGAGCGCACCGACCTGGGCCGCGAGTTCGGCGCGACGGATGTCGTCGCCGCGCGCGGCGAGGAGGGCATCGAACGCGTCCTGGAATTGACTCGGGGCGACGGCACGCACGCCGTGCTCGAATGCGTCGGCACCAAGCCGTCGATCGAGACCGCCGTAAAGGTGGCGCGCTCCGGCGGTGCGATCAGCCGCATCGGCGTGCCGCAGTACACCGAGGGTCCGCTGGGCTTCGACACCGTGTTCCGCAACGTCAATTTCACCGGTGGCGCCGCCCCCGCCCGGGCCTACATCGAGGAACTGATGCCGGACATCCTCGACGGCACCGTCGAACCCGGCCGAGTCTTCGACCGCACGGTCGGACTGGACGAGGTGCCCGACGGGTACAAGGCCATGGCCGAACGCGAATCGCTCAAGGTTCTGATCCGCCCCTGAGGAGGCAGCCCATGACGACCTGGACCGAAGCCGATCTCATCCGCTTCGGCGGCGCGGAGGAGATACGGATCGCCGGCATGCACCGCGACGATTCGCTGCGTTCGCCTGTCATCGTGTGGGTGGTGCGCCTTGGCGACGACCTCTACACCCGATCTGTGAACGGGCCCGAGGCGGCGTGGTACCGCGGCGTGGTACTGCGCGACCGCGGGCAGATCTCTGCCGGCGACGCGGTGGCTGACGTCGATTTCGTCGACGGAGGTGACGTCGACGATGAACTCGACGCCGCCTATCAGCGCAAGTATGGCCGCTACCCCGGACCGGTCAGGTCGATCACCAGCCCGGCCGCGCGGGCGACGACCTTGAAACTGGTTCCCCATCAAGCAGATTAGGAAACGACCATGCATAAACCGCCCAAGGGCACGTCGACCAAGGGACCGGCCGAGATGTTCACCGGCGACGTGTACTTCGACGTTATCGCCAAGGGCGAGGAACCGTCGCGGATACGCGTGAACACTGTCCGGTTCGCCCCCTGCGCCCGCACTGCGTGGCATACCCACGCCTGCGGGCAAACGTTGCACGTCACCGACGGCATCGGCCTGGCCCAGTCACGTGGCGGCGAGGTTGTCGTGATGCGGCCTGGCGACACTGTGTACACCCCGCCCGGTGAATGGCATTGGCACGGTGCGGCTCCCACGCATTTCATGACGCACCTGGCGATGTGGGAGGCCCCGGATCCGGCGTCGGGTCAGGCCGAGACCGAGTGGGCCGAACACGTCACAGACGCTGAGTATCGCGTCCCAGAGGGCGTCGACCTGTGACCATCCCATCCGCGCCAACAGACCACCCGCTCGGCGAACAGCGCCACGGCACGACGAAGGAGCATGATGAAAGACGCGAAACTGGGTGACCTGACCGTCTCCCGAATCGGCCTGGGCGCCATGGGCATGTCCCACGGATATACCGGAGCCGGAACCAATGACGCCGAGTCCATCCGCACCATCCACCGCGCGCTCGATCTCGGCGTGACGCTCATCGACACCGCCGAGATATACGGCCCATATGTCAACGAAGAGCTTGTCGGACGCGCAATCAAGGATCGCCGCGACGACGTGGTGCTGGCCACCAAATTCGGTCTGGTCTCTCATGCCGGGGCAGGTCCATCGAACCTGGACAGCAGCCCGGCCAACGTCCGCGCCGCGGTCGAGGGTTCGTTGCGGCGGCTCGGCACTGACCGCATCGACCTCTACTACCAACACCGCGTGGACCCCAACACCCCGATCGAGGACACTATAGGCACCATCGCCGAACTGGTCGCCGAGGGCAAGGTTCGCCACATCGGACTGTCGGAGGCTTGGGTCGACACGATCCGCCGGGCGCACGCCGTGCATCCGATCACCGCGCTGCAGTCGGAGTATTCGCTGTGGACCCGCGACCAGGAGCCCGAGGTGCTGCCGCTGCTGCGCGAACTCGGCATCGGTTTCGTCCCGTATTCGCCACTGGGACATGGATTTCTGACAGGCACCGTCCGCTCGACCGATCAGTTCGACTCGACCGACTTCCGCGCCAACAACCCGCGCTTCACCGGTGAGAACTTCGAGCGCAACCTGCGCATCGCCGACGAGGTGCAGGCAGTGGCCGTCGACGCCGGCGCGACACCTGCGCAGGTTGCGTTGGCCTGGCTGCTAACCAAAGGCGATGACATCGCGCCGATTCCGGGTACAAAGCGGGTCACACGCGTCGAGGAAAACGTCGCCGCGGACGACGTCGTGCTCACCGCTGATCAAATCAAGCGGCTGGACGAACTTACACCAGCGTCGGGTGGCCACCACAACGAGGCGCAAATGGCGATGATAGAGCGCTGACGATGTGGCACCGAGCCGCTAACACTTCATGCTCACTTTGGTCACGAACACTGGCCAGCACTGCTGATCGGGCGAAGACGGTGATTGGATCGGACAAGCGGCCTACACAGTCGACGGCCCGGAGGTTGCGATATGGGGTCGCTCGGACCGACACAGCTGATTGCTCTGCTTCTAGCGGTCGCCATCGTTGCCGCGACAGGTGGATTCGTCGCATCAGCCATTGCGCGGACGAACAAGCGACGCACACACCGCCTCTTCCTTCTGGGCTTTGTCTGTGGATTGACGGCTGGCGCGGTACTGCGCGGAAGGCGTCGCAGCCTGCACGCGTGGCGACCGCTCGATGGCCGCGCTGACCTCCGCCCACTCGCAGCTCACGCGCTTACCTTTGCGGCATCACATGCTCGCCTTGGTTTGCGGCTGCCGCAGTGGCACCGCCAACCGCGGATGTACGCCACGCCCACGCCAGGATCGCCGGGGAAATCAGCGAAAAGTGGCCGCCGACAATGAACCCCCGCCGGACCGGGCAAGCACCGTGGAAGCCGGTTGTCGGACTCAGCGGGCCGACGAGTCTCCCCATCGCCTTCGACACGTAGTGGTTTCGTCCGCGAGCCTGCGCCGTCGACATCCGCTAGTAGCCCTACGGCGAGCCCTGCCCAAGTTTCGCTGACGACTGTCATTGACACGCGCCAACGAAATCCCGTACGGTCGTGGCATGTCTTCGTCAACGTCCACCGCGGAACCTGCACCGTCATCGGTGGGCGCACGTGCGGCCCGGCGGCTTGAGACGCGAGCCCGTTTGTTCGACGCCGCGGTAGCGGAGATTGGCCGGTCCGGGCTGGCGGGCGCGGATGTCAGCACGATCGCTGCGGCGGTCGGGGTGGCGCGGGGAACGTTTTACTTTCACTTCCCGACCAAGGAGCACGTGGTGGTCGAGGTGGAGCGGAACGAAGAGGCCACGATCGTGGCCCGGCTCGGCACGAGACCACAGGAACCAACCGAGTTGTTGTCGGCGCTCTCGCTGTTGGTCCGCGAAGTGATGGCTGCCGAGCGGCGGTTGGGTCCGATCTTCTTTCGGGACATGTTGGGGTTGCACTTCTCCTCGACGCGACCCGTAGAAGACGAGTTGAGTGAGCATCCGCTCGCCGAGTTTGTGGTCGCCGCAATCGCCGAAGCACAAGCCGCGGGACGAGTGACTCCGGATGCCGACGCGGGTGAACTCGGCGTGTTCTTTCTCACCGGGTTATTCGCACTGCTGGCGACCGATACGAGCGCGCCAAGGGCACGGGCAACTCTTATGGATCGGTATGTGAAGACCATCGTTTTGGGAATGGAGACACGATGAACGAAACGGGCATTGAGGGCTACCGCCACTATCTCGCGTGCCGCGACGGTGACGCCGACCTACTCAATCGGCGGCTGGCCAGCCGAGAAGAATTCTTCGCAGGTTTGGCGGCCGATCCTGTCCGCTCGAAACATCACATCGATCGCAAGGTGTTCGCGCGCAACCTGCGCCGCCGCCGACCAGAACCCGGTGTCGATCGGCGAATGCTGTTTCTGTTGGCGACCGCCAAGCTGAACCAAGCCGAACGGTTCGGGGTCGGCCTCGGCGAGGCCTACGGAAACAACAGCGGCGATGACGTACCACCCGAACGGGTGTACATGGAGCTCGACGAGCACTATCACACCCGCCTACTGGCCTACGTGCTGGACATCTTCGGTCTGCCCTTCCAAGTGGTCGCACCGCCCCTTGTGATGCGCCAGTTCGTCAAGATCGCCGTCTTCCTGCCGGAGCGAATGAGTTTCATGTTCGTGGGCGCCGCGGAAATGGCGGGCTGCATCATGTTTCACCAGCTACGCCGCATCGGAGTCGAGCTGTTCGCCGACGAGCCCGAGGTCGCCGCGCGGATCGAGCGCCTCTACAGCGAGATCCTCACCGACGAAGTAGGTCACGTCGGCTACTGCGCTGCGCGATGCACCCCCGCCGAGCGGGCACTCATGCGTCGCCTTTACCCGCGTATCGGACGGCTGTTTGCACGACAGACTTTCGAGATCAGCCTTCTCACCGATCGCGAGGAACTTCACTCCTTACTGGACCGGCCCTTCGACGTCAACGCGCTCTCTGCCGGCTTGTCGGACGAGACGTTCCTTGCCGCCCACCCCTGACGGGATTGACATCCGCTGCCAGTAAAGGCGTCGCGTCTCTGCGGCCCTTCTCTGCTGGCGCCGAAAATCGAACCAACCGTAGAAATCCGTTGACCTGGTGAAGTGTTGAAATTCGCGACTCGAACGCGCGCGAAAACGACGCCGTGTGACCCGGGCGTTCACCGAGAAGTGCTGATGGCATCAGCACAACGCACCGAAGTCGGCACGGATGGACTATGGCAGGCCGCCGTCCGGCGCGTCGGGGAAAATAGATGACGTGTTCTTTCGTCGGCGCCCGGTGCAGGTAGGGACGTACAACCCGGCGACGAATCGTTGGAATGGTGGCAACGATGCAAGTGCCGTCGACCGCGACGAACTGATTCTAACGACGTTCAACGTCTGGTTCGATACCTACTTCGCCGATCAACGCTACCGCGCGATCGCGCAATTGCTCTCCGGGAAAATGCCGGACGTTATGGTGTTTCAAGAAGTCACTGCCACAGCACTACGTGTCTTTCTCGCCCAACCGTGGATACGGGAACATTATCGTTGCGCGGCGGTCGTCGGGGGTAAGGCAGGTAACTACGGCATGCTGATGTTGTCCCGATTGCCGACCACCAAGGTCACCTACCGAAGGCTGCCGACGCGCCTGTCACGCGGATTCCTACAGGCCGAATTCACGGTCAACGGCAGGCCACTGGTCGTCTGCTCTGTTCATCTCGAAAGCGGCAAACGCCGTGCCCGCTTGCGGGGTCGCCAGTTGCGCCGGGTGTTCCGAGCGTTGAGATCGGCTGACGACGCGATCGTCCTCGGCGACTTCAACATGCGCGACACAGAGAATGCGCGGATCGCCCCGCCTTATCACGATGTCTGGCCGATGTTGCGGCCAGACGATGACGGCTTCACCGAAGACACCGCCATCAACCACATGCGATACGACAGCAAGAACAAACACAGACAGGTCCGCTTCGACCGCGCGCTTCTCAAGGGACCTGCCTGGGCCGCGACTAGCATCAACCTCATAGGGACGGAGGCGATTTCGAGTACACACCCCAGAGTTTTTCCATCCGATCACTTCGGCGTGTTCTGCCGCCTCGTCCGACAGCCGGTGTCTCCTACAGGACGTACTGTCCGATCAGCTTGCCGATGGTTCGTACGTCGACCTGGCCTTTGAAGTCCAGGTGCAACAGGTCAAGACCAGGGAACCACAGTTCGAGTTCTGCGTCGAGGTCGAACCGGCCGTCCGTCTCGACGCCTTAAGCTTGGATATTGTTGTATGGCACGGCGCACCGTCTGACTCCTTCACGCCGGCTTCGTCACCCGGACTACCAAACCCGCGACGGGTACGCCGGCCTCATTGCGGAGTTCCGCGGGGGCGGCCTCGGCGGTCAGTCCTGACTGGGTGAGCACTCTCTTCACGTATGCGAGAGTGTGGCTGTAGCGACCGTGTAGTTCCAGCCGATAGTCGATATTGTCTTCTCCTACAGCATGTTCGAGCGTGAAGACGAGCAACCCGGAGGGTCGCAGTGCGCCTGCTGCGGCTTCGCAGAAGCCGAGTAGGTCACCGAAATACACCAGGGTGTCGGCCGAGACCATAACGTCGAACGCCCCATGCCGACCGCGCAGAAACTCGGTTAGCTCGCACTGCTGTAGGTCGGTGTAGACGTCCTTTTCCCTGGCAAGGGCGAGCATCCCGGCAGACAGATCGATGCCGATGAGCCGCAACGCGTAGGGACGAAGTAGTGGTCCGCACAGCCCGGTCCCGCAGCCGATGTCCAGAATCTCGAACCGGCCATCGGCAGCGAGTCCGGTGTCGGCCAGTGCGGCTGCAACGATCTCCGGCGCACGGTATGACAGACTCTGGAGCTTGGCCTCAAAGCTCGCGGCAAACGCGTCGAAGGTCTTCTCCACGAACGCATTCGACGCGCGCATGGGCACGTTGAGGCCGGTGCTGGCGGCCAGCATGTGTTGCGCGATTGGATCACCGGGATCCTCCTCGAGCCATTCCTCCAGTATCTTCACGGCTTCGTCGACTTCGCCGATCATGCAGTGTGCCAATGCAAGTAATCGCCGGGCGTCAGGGTGTGTTGGACGCAACGTGATCGCCTTGCAGAAGCACTCCGAAGCCTCCTTCGCGCGGTTGCGACCATTGAGCAAGATGCCGAGGTTGGTGTAGGCATCCACATGGTCGGGACGCAGGCGGATTGCCGTTCGGTAGGCGGCCTCGGCCTCTTCCGGCCTCCCAGCGGCGCGCAGCAGGACGCCGAGATTGCTGTGCGCGTTCGCGTGGTCGGGGTCGATCGCGATGGCACGTTCGTACTCGACGATCGCGTCCCCGAGTCGGCCGGTTGACTGCAGAACGATCCCGAGGTTGCTGTGCCAGTCAGCCTGATTCGGGCTCCGCGCGAGGCTCTGCCCGATGAGGTTGATCGCCTCATCACTTCGGCCTTGTTGGTGCGCCAGCAGGCCGCGGTAGTGAAGGGCGTCTGGATGGTGTGGCGCCACAGCGAGCACTCCGGCATACAGCTGCTCCGCCTCGGCCAGGTGATGCTGCTTTTGCAGCTGCATCGCCAGCGCGATGGCCTCGTCGACCGTCAGCTCCCGCGGCTCCGACGGTTCCACCGCTACCCGACCTTGTTGGCCTTCAGGTCGAACTTGAAGTGCAGCCCTGGGTCGAGTGATCCGTCCTGCCGCTGCGGCCGGTACTCGAGGTCCACCTTGGCGAACTTCAGGCTGACGGACTCGGCGTATGGCTGGTCCTCGGCGCCGGCGTGACTGACGGCGGTGATCGTCACGTCGTTCAGCCTGATGATGAGGTACTCCTGCTGCCCTTTGCCCGCCTTGCGGTGGGTGATCGTCGCGTCCTTGATGTGCAGTCCGGTCGCACACGCCTTCAGGAGCTCGGGGGTGGCCTTGTCGATACCGTGGACGATCGACAGATCCTGGAATGTCGCCTTGCCGGCGCCGCCTCCTCCGCCGGGGGCGGCCGACCCGGAATTCGCGACACCCCAGGAGAACGAGAACACCTCGATCTCGTCCTTGTGCTTGGCGTCAAGGGATTCGCCTTTGATGTCGCCGATCTTCGCGAAGATGTCGGTAGCCATTGACGCCCCTCCCCTGCAGCTGTCGGCAAAATTCTAGAGAGTGCGGGCGCCCCGGGCCGAGTTATTCAGCACAATTCAGCCACACCGCCGTCAACGTCGGCGGCCGCTAGCAGCGCCGGCCGAGTGACCGGACGTTGACAACGTCGGCGTTCAGCGGAATAGTCGGCGCACGTTAAACGAAAACATTGTTTTCAGATAACGGACTCCCTACCGGCAGAGGCGGACGGAAACATGAGCGATGCGCAGATGCCCCTGGCGTGGTTACCGTTCTCCATTGCCGAGGCGTCGATCACCGGCAAACCGGGCAGCGACGATATGGAGCTGCCGCAGGCCTGGTCGTATCTGCTGAACAGACTGGGCGAAGCAGCACAAGTCGTTCAATCCAATCCGGTGAGCCGCAATCAGATCGATCTCGCGTCGGGCATCCGGCACCTGCTGGTGCTATTGGCAGCCGGCGTCGACGAGGCCTTGCGGTTCGATCCGGATCCGGTCTTAGGCGTCGAGCGCACTAGTACCGATGACGTCGTGACGTGGGGAATGGAGTGTCCGGACTGCATTTACAACCGGGCCACGATGCGCGGCGGCGAGAGCTACCGACTGTTCGGCAACCGCGGCACCGCGCGCTACGTCGGCCTGCAGACGATGAACGGGATCGTCGCCACCGCGAATGAATTGGTCGACGAACTCAAGGTGGATGCGGACGGTTACTTCGAGATCGTGTTGTCTGCCGATGAGCGCGCCGGAAACTGGATGCGGATTGAGGGCGAGCATCCCACGTTGACAGTGCGTCACTTCTTCTACGACTGGAACACCGAGGTGCCGTCGTCGCTGCACATCGAACGGCTGGGAGGCCCAGTTGAGGCGAAGCACCACACTGTGGATCCGGACCTGGCGGTGACGCGACAACTCGTCGCGCTCGGAGACTTCGTTCACGACAATCTGCAATTTTTTCTCCAGTTCGGCGGGGCAGCGCCGGCCAACGGGTTTTTGCCGCCGATCGACCGGACCGCAATGGGTGCCGCGGCCGAGAACAAGCCGGTGATCGGGCGGTGGGAACTGGGTGATGACGAGGCGCTCATCCTCGAAATCGAGCCGCCCCATGGCGTTTACTGGAGTTTCTCGCTCGGCAACCCGTGGTGGGAGACCATCCATTACGGGCGCCACCAGTCCAGCCTGAACGGCCATCAGGCCGTGGTGGACACCGACGGGCTGGTGCGGGTCGTGCTATGCCGGCGCGACCCTGGCATCGCGAACTGGCTCGACACCGCCGGCTACACCAACGGTGCGGTGATCCTGCGCTGCGTGCGCACTGCGACGGCACCGACACCGAGCACTCAGGTGGTCGCATTCGACGACATCGCATCGGCGCTGCCCGCGGGCACCAAGAAGGTCAACACCTTAGAGCGCGCAAAGGTTCTCGACAAGCGCCGCCGCGCCGTGCACGAAAGGTTCGCACTGTGACGTTCTCGGCCGACGAACTGGAAGACGGCGCCCGAGCCGCAACCGGCCTCGATGACTTCGGTTCGCCCTACTACCGGGAGGGCCTCGAGCGCACTGTGGAGGCGTTGAATACCGAAGCCGACCTCAACGATATTGGTCGGGTCATCCAGCACGCCACAATCAGTAACGCCTTGATCCAGCGACTCAAGGTCGAGGACACCTACGCGCTGCACCCCGAAATCGACGACGAGGTGGTGGCCGGCCCCGTCTTTGTCATCGGCCTGCCCCGCACCGGCACTACGGCGCTGAGCCAGTTGGTGGCTGCAGATCCCCAGTTCCGTTCGCTACGGATGTGGGAATCGCAGGCCCCGACCCCGCCGCCAGAAGCCGCGACTCAGCACACTGATCCCCGCATCGCGCAGGCCGAAGCGGGCCTGGAAATGCTCTACGACATGTTTCCGTTGATGAAGACCCTCTACAACTCCGAAGCGAAGGCCGCCACCGAATGCCAGGACCTGATGGGAATGAGCTTTCGTACATTTCACTTCGACGGCGCGGTTCGGGTTCCGGGTTACCTTGCGTGGCTTATGGACTGCGATATGCGCGAGACCTACACGTTCCATCGCCGGGTCCTGAAACTCTTGCAGTGGCACTGCCCGCCGGTTCTGTGGCATCTCAAGACGCCGGTGCACATGTTTGCCCTCGATGCACTCGTTGACGCTTACCCGAACGCCAAATTCATGTGGAGTCACCGTGATCCAGCCAAGGTGATGGGTTCGGTGTGCAGCCTCATCCGATACGTGCGCAGTTGGAGTAGTGACCGCGATGATCCCCGCGAACTCGGTGCGGAGCAGCTCGACAGCTGGGCCGAGGCCACCCGTCGGGCGATGGATTTTCGCAGACGTGTCAGCGACGATCGATTCGCCGACGTCGCCTTCGCCGACCTGCAGACCGACCCAGTCCGAACACTGGAGGTGGTCTATCAAACCCTTGGCTTGACCTTCACCGACACCACCGCGCGTTCGGTTGAACAGTGGGCCCTCGAGCACAGACCCGGCTCACGCGGCGAGCACAACTACGACCTCGCCGACTACGGTCTGACGCCCGAGGGAGTTCGCAAACGTTTCGTGGAGTACCTCGCCACCTATGACGCGAGCGCTTGACCTGTGGAACGTCCACGCACACGACGACGCGAGAAACTGGCTCCCGACCCCGGTGTGCGCCGCGCCATCATGGCAGCGGCGTTGAAATCTATTCGTGAGCAAGGAGTTCGAGGGCTCAGCATCGCTGCAGTCCTTGATCACGCCCAGCTGAGCACTCGCGCGTTTTACCGTCATTTCGAATCAAAGGACGAGCTGATTGCGGCCGCCTTCCTCGACATGGCGCACCGAGAAATGCTGCGGCTGACAAAGAAAATGACGACCGCTGCAACTGCGGTTGACGCGGTGGTTGCCTGGATCGACGGACGACTCGACCTGGCGTTCGACAAGAACATCAAGTCCGATCTGTGCCGCGTGTCCCAGGAGGCCCAATCGCAGATGTTCGCCTCCCCGGAACTGGTTCAGCCCGCATACGCGGAGATGCTCACACCACTCATCGAACAACTTGAGCGCGGCCTGGAACACGGCGAGTTCCACGACATCGATCCGATCACCGATGCGCAGTCGATCCAAGGCGTGGTGTGGGCTTGCACCGAACGTCAATGGGCGACAGGCGAATGCGAACGCGCCGATGTTCGCGAGCGTGCTCTGCGCTTCTGCCTGCGCGGGTTGGGTGTGGCGGCTGAAACAATCCATCAGACCGCATACCCAAACCGTTGACCGAAAAGCACACTGATCGGAAGGAGCACGATGGACCTGGGTTTGGCTGGTTCGAAAGCTGTGGTCACCGGCGGCAGCAAGGGCATGGGACTGGCCATAGCCGAAACCTTGGCGTCCGAAGGCGCCAGCGTCGCCGTGATGGCCAGAGGCCAGGCGGCTCTCGACTCCGCGGTGGAGACGTTGCGAGCAAGCGGTGCGCCCGATGCAATGGGCATTACCGTGGATATGACCGACGCCGTGTCCATCGCCGCCGGGTTCGCCACTGTCTCCGAGCGCTGGGGGCGCCTGAACAGCTTGGTACACACCATTGGTCCGGGCGACGGATATTTCGAGCAGATGGACGACACAGAGTGGGAGGCCGCGTTCACGCTTGGCACCATGTCGGGTGTGCGCTCCATTCGTGCCGCATTGCCCATGCTGCGCGCCTCGGACTGGGCCCGAATTGTGACCCTGTCCGCACATTCCATTCAGCGACAGAATCCACGCATCGTCGCCTACACGGCATCGAAGGCAGCGCTGGCCAGCATCACCAAGAATCTGTCGAAAAGCCTTGCCAAGGACGGCATTCTGGTGAACTGCGTGTGCCCCGGCACCATCGTGACGGCCAGCTTCACCGAGAATCTCAAAGACATCCTCGCCACCGACGGTCTCGATGCCACCGACCCGTACGACGTGATGACGTGGATCGACAACAACTTCCACCAGCCCTGCGATCTCGGCCGCGCCGGGCTCCCTGAGGAGGTCGCATCCATCACCACCTACCTGGCGTCCCGGCGTAACGGCTATGTCACCGGTGCGGCGGTCAACGTCGACGGGGGCTCGGACTTCATATGAGGATGAGTGATGTGGACGCGGCTACACGAGTAATCGACTGAGCCGCCGGTGGGGCGACTCAGTCGCCGTGACGGGGAAGGACGAAGCGAGCCCCGGACCGCTGGCGCGGCGGCCACACCCTGGATGTGACCGCCGCAGGTGGCTCGGATCGTCAGTGCGCGATCGCCTTTTCAGCGCCCACCCCTGTCAACGACCGCACCTCGAACTCTGCGTTGATCCCCGGATCGCCCCGATCTGGAGAGGTCAGCGTGCCTGCGATTCCGAGGACGAACGCGAGCGGAATCGACACGATACCGGGGTTAGCCAGTGGGAACCAGGCGAAGTCGACGTTCGGCAACATCGCCGTCTTCGCACCCGAGACGGCGGGTGAAAAGACGATCAGGACGATCGTGGAAATCAGACCGCCGTACATGCTCCACAGTGCGCCGCGGGTGTTGAAGCGTGACCAGTACAGCGAGTAGACGATCGTCGGAAGGTTCGCGGCGGCGGCAACCGCGAACGCGAGCGCCACCAGGAACGCGATGTTCTGCCCGTTGGCCAGGATGCCCAGCCCGATCGCGAAGACGCCCAATACCACCGCGGTGATTCGGGAGACCTTCACCTGTTCGTCGTCGGTGACCTCGTGGCTCTTCATCACGCTCACGTACACGTCGTGGGCGAACGAGGTCGACGCCGTGATGGTCAGTCCGGCGACGACCGCCAGGATCGTGGCGAAGGCGACCGCGGAGATGACGCCGAGCAGGATGACGCCGCCGAGTTCGAATGCCAGAAGCGGTGCGGCGGAGTTCTGCCCGCCCGCCGCGGCCAGGATGCGGTCCGGGCCGACGATCGCGGCGGCGCCGTACCCCAGTGCGAGCGTGAACAGGTAGAAGGCCCCGATCAGACCGATCGCCCACACCACCGAACGCCGAGCTTCCTTGGCGGTCGGGACGGTGTAGAACCGCATCAGCACATGCGGTAGTCCGGCGGTGCCGAGCACAAGCGCGAGGCCCAGCGAGAGCAGATTGATCTTCGATGTCGTCGATGCGCCGTACTGGGCGCCGGGCGCCAGCACATCGCGGTTGGCGACGGCCTCGTCGGCCGACCCGGAGATCGCCGATTGCGCCGAGCCGAGGAGGCCCGAGAAGTCGAGCCCATACTTGGTCAGCACCATCACCGTCATGATCGCTGCACCGCTGATCAGCAATACAGCCTTGATGATCTGCACCCAAGTGGTGCCCCGCATACCGCCGATCAACACGTACACGATCATCAGCACACCGACCACCGCGATTATCACGCTCTGACCGGTGCGTCCCTTGATATCGAGCAACAGCGCGACGAGCCCTCCGGCGCCTGCCATCTGAGCCAGCAGATAGAACAGCGACACGGTCAACGTTGAAGTCGCTGCGGCCATCCGGACGGGCCTCTGCTTGAGCCGGAAGCTCAGCACATCGGCCATGGTGAATTTCCCTGTATTGCGCAGCAATTCGGCGACCAAGAGCAGCGCCACCAGCCACGCCACCAGGAATCCAATGGAGTACAGGAAACCGTCGTAGCCGTACACCGCGATAGCGCCCGCGATGCCGAGAAAGCTCGCTGCGGAAAGGTAGTCGCCTGCGATCGCAATGCCGTTCTGCGGGCCGCTGAACTCGCGTCCGCCCGTGAAGAACTCCGCCGCGCTGGACTTCTTGCGGCCCGCCCGGATCACCACGAACAGGGTGATGACGACGAACAGCGCGAAGATACCGATGTTGGCAACCGGATTGCCGACCGTTTGGTGTTCTGCCGCCAGGAGATTCATGATGCCTCACTTTCCAGCGTCAATCGGATGGCCGCGGCACGCGGGTCGAGTACCTTGTTGGCAAACTTCACGTAGAGACCGGTGATGAGAAATGTCGTCACGAACTGCCCGAGCCCGAGCACTAATCCGACGTTGATGTTGCCGATGACCTTGGTGGCCATGAAGTCATGTGCGAACGCGCCCAGCAGCACGTAGATCGCATACCAGATCAGAAAGAACGCGGTCATCGGAAACACGAAGCGGCGCAGCCTGCTTCGCAGCTCCTGAAACTCCGTGCTCTTCTGCGTTTCGATGAAAGCGGCTCGATGCGCCGACGACGCGTCTTGCTCGCCAAGGTGTGTCGGTGACACTGGTGAACTCCTACCTTGCTGTGACCCGGCTCCGGCCGGCCGCTCCTTGAGACCTTCCTCACACGGAGCCGATGTGTCGACGGCAACGCGATCAAGCCGTCGAGACGTGCGGCAAGCGGTCGATCGGGCGCGACGAACGGCGCGCGGGTCAGTCGCCGGGAACCCGCTCGACGCTCATGCCCAAGCGTTCGGGCAGATGCATGCGGGCGAAGACGCGTGATGTGTCCGCCGGGATGGCGGCGCGAGTGATCCGGCTTGCCACGATCATGACGACGAACGCCAGCGGAACACTGAACATGGCGGGGTAGCCGGCGAGGACCGCTGGCCAGCCACCCAGCAGGGTGTCGTCGAGGCCGCCCACGAGGGTCAGCGCCGCCGCGGCGCCCGAGGCGATACCTCCGGCCAGCAGACCACAGACGGCGCCCGCCGCAGTCAGGCCCCGCCACCAGATTCCGAGTACCAGCAGCGGGCACAGCGTGGACGCCGCGACCGCGAACACCAGCCCGACATTTCGGGACAGTTCCAGGGTCGACGCCGCGAGCGCGAGCGGCAGCGGCAGCGCGCCGCCGATCAGGGCCGCCGTCCGGAAGTCGCGCACCCGACCTCGCAGCACGTCGGTGGCCAGCGCCCCGGCGACGCTCACCAGCAGACCCGACGAGGTGGCCAGAAAGGCCGCGATGGCACCGGCGGCGGCCAGAGCGGCCAGCAGTTGCCCGGGCAGGCCAGCGATCGCAGCCTGCGGCATCAGCAGCACCGCTGCATCGGCGGTGCCGGTGATCAGAAGTTGGGGCACGTAGAGTCGCGCGAAGACACCCATCAGCGTCGGGAAGGCGTAAAACACCGACAGCAGTGCGATGACGGCCAGCGCGGTGCGCCGCGCAGCCCGGCCGTCCGGGTTGGTGTAGAAGCGCACCAGAACGTGCGGAAGTCCCATCGTGCCAAGGAAGGTGGCGACGATGATGGACAGCACCTGATACAGCGGATGCGCACCGCCCAGGCCGCCGCCGGAACCGATCCACTCATCACCGGTGCTGGGGGCGCCGGCGACGACCGGGGTGGCCGCCCCCGCGGCGAGCGTGACCGTGGTGCCTGCGCCCAGCGTGTACTCGCCGGCGGAGGTGATCCTTGCGTCGTGCACGGGCCTGCCGTCGAGGGTGCCGCTGACGGTAACCCCGTCGGGCACGTCCACCTGGACGACGACGTCGGTTTGGATCGCGACCGTGGTGTGCTCATCTACCCTCGGCGGCAGCGGGCCACCGAGAGGAGGACGATCGGCGACGAACAATGCCAGCAACGTCAGGGCAGGGATCGCGATTGCGGTCAGTTTCAACCAGTACTGGAATGCCTGAACGAACGTGACGGACCGCATCCCGCCGCCGACCACGTTGGCGATGACGATCGCGGCAACCGCCACTGGCCCTATCCAAAAGGGCAGTCCCAGAAGGATGTTCAGCGTCAAACCGGCACCCTGGTACTGGGGGACGAGATAGAGCACGCAGATGACGACGACGAAAAGCATGGTCGCTGTGCGCAGCCGGGGCGAGGCGAGCCGGAATTCGGTGAAGTCGGGCACCGTGTACGCGCCGGAACGGCGCAGCGGCGCGGCGACGAACATCAACAGTCCGAGGTAGCCGGCGGTGAAGCCGATGGGGTACCACAGCGCGTCGGCGCCATACTTGGCGACCAACCCTGCAACGCCGAGAAACGATGCCGCCGAGAGATATTCACCAGATATTGCTGCAGCGTTCCAGCGGGAACCGACGGTGCGGGAGGCGACCAGGAAGTCCGACGTGGTCCGCGACAGCCGTCCCCCGTATACGCCGAGCGCCACGGTGGCTACCGCGGCGGCCAGAAGTGCCGCCGCGGTGAGCGCAACCGAGGACGCCACGGTCACGGTTCCTCGTCGACCACGCGGACGATGTCACGCTCACCCTGCTCGGCGAGCCGCACATAGAGCCGACCGACCACGTATAGCAGCGGATACGACAACACCGCGAGAAGCAACCAGTTCAGCCTGATACCGAACACCGCCGTCGTGATGAGTACCGGGAAAAGGCGACCGCTCACGAGAATGACGAGCACCGCGGACATCACCACCGTTGCCAGCCGCAGCGCCAGCCCGAGCTGAGCCCGCACCAGTCCGCGGACCAGCGCATCGCCGACCTCGGTCTGTTCCTCGACCTCTACACGGGTGCGCACGATGCGGGCCCCCCTGCGATGGGCCAGCACCACCCGTTCCCGCGGCGGCCGAGGGCTACTCATCGCCACGTGCCGAGCGGTAGCCGCGCATCGGATCCCGGATCAGCCGGTCCCGCAACTCACGCACCTGTCGGCGGCTGACCGGCAGCTCCACAGCCGGCGATGCGCCATTGGCGCGAAGCCGGACCAGCACCGAGCCGCCCGTGCTGCGCATCCCGGTCACCATCGACAGCGACACCAGGTAGGAACGGTGCACGCGTTGGAAACCTGCATCGGCCCATCGGGTTTCGAGCGTGCTCAGGGGGATGCGCACCAGGTGGGCGCCGGACTTCGAGTGCAGCCGGGAATAGTCGCCTTCGGCTTCCACCCATCCGATGGTGTCCCGGCGCACCAAGTGCGTGACCCCGCCGACCTCCGCCGGGATCACGTCGTGGTCCTGGCCGCGGTCCTCAGTGACAACCGGAGCCGATTCGGACCCACGGGCCGCGGCGACCCGGCGCACGGCCGCATCGAGTCGATCGCTCCGAATCGGCTTGAGCAGGTAGTCGACCGCGCCGACGTCGAACGCGGCGACCGCTTTGTCGTCGTGGGCTGTCACAAATACCACCGCCGGCGGCTGAGCGAAGTTCGACAGCACGGCAGCCAGTTCCAGACCGGACAGCCCCGGCATGTTGATATCCAGGAACACCGCGTCAACGCCTCCCTCGTGCAACTCGCGCAGCGCAAGGGTGGCGTCGGCCGCGGTGCGCACCCGGCCGATGGCCGGATGCCGTTGCAGCATGTAGGCGAGCTCGTCGAGCGCGGGGGCCTCGTCGTCGACGGCGAGCACGGTCATCGCTTCGCTCATGCCGATGCACCTCCGCTCGCCCGCACTCCCGACCGGAACTTCGGTACCCGCATCACGACCTTGGTGCCCGCGCCGAGTGCCGTCTCGACCACCAGACCGTAGTCGTCGCCGAAGGCGGCACGCAGCCGATGATCGACATTGGTCAGCCCGACGTGAGCCGATTGGTTACCGGATCCGGCATCCGCGAGTGCATCGGCAGGGCCCGACCGCAGAAGCTCCGGATCCATGCCGACACCGTCGTCCTCGACGGTGATCGCGCAGTCGGAGCCTTCGTCGCGGGCGACGATGTCGATCGAGCCGCCGCCCCGGCCCGCGAGACCGTGGCGCACTGCATTTTCGACCAGCGGTTGCAAGGCCAGGAACGGCACCACCACGTTGAGCACCTCGGGGGCCACCTGCAGCTTGATCTTCAGCGATGCGCCGAAGCGTGCACGTTCGAGGCGCAGGTAGCGGTCGATGTTGCGTAATTCCTCGGCCAGGGTTGTGTACTGCCCGGCGGCGCGGAAGGAGTACCGGGTGAAGTCGGCGAAGTCGAGGACGAGTTCGCGGGCCCGGTCGGGGTCTGTACGCACGAACGAGGCGATGGTGTTCAACGCGTTGTAAATGAAGTGCGGGCTGATCTGCGCCCGTAACGCAAGCACCTCGGCTCGGTCGAGTCGCGCGCGGGAAGCGTCCAACTCCGCCAGTTCGATCTGGCTCGACGCGTAGCGGGCCACCTCACCGACTGCGCCCATCAACCCCGGACCCGGCACGCGTGTCGTCACCACCACGAGCACGCCGATCACACCGGTGTCGCCGGCAAGCAGCGGCTGCGCGACCACCGCCGGTTGACGGCCGCTCAGCACCCGTCGCTGACCGGCAATCGACTCTTGGGCCGCGCGTTCGCAGGCGGCGACGACCTCCGGTCCCCAGATCCGATCGTCGGGCGGATCACGCACCAGCAACCCGCCGTCACCGTCGAACACGACCACCCCCTCGACGCCGGTCAGTGCGCGCAGATGCGGAGCGGCCGCGCACGCCGAATCCGGTCCGAGGCCCTCACGCAGCGCGCGTGCGGCCTGCGACGCGGTGTGAAGTGCAGCGTGCACGGCGCGCTCGGTGGGGGTGGCCACGACGCGACGGGTCCGCACCACGAACACAGCGGCGATCACGCCGGCGACGGCGAGTACCGCCGCGACGGTGATCAGGATCGGGCCGGACATCTCACCTCACTGCGCCACCGTTGGGCCGACCGCACCGACCGGTCGGCGCTGAAATTGGGCCGCTCGCAGACCAGTGTGACGCACGGCCGTTGACACCATATTTCGTGACTACGCTCACAGCGCATGAACGACACATGCACCGATGTTGCAGCCACTTATCCGCCGTCGCCGGAGTTCGCGGCCCAGGCGAACGGGACCGCCGACCTGTACTGGGAAGCCGACGTCGACCGGTTGGGATTCTGGGCGAAACAAGCCGGAAGGCTGTCATGGGAAACGCCGTTCACCGACGTGTTGGACTGGTCGCAGGCACCGGTTGCGAAGTGGTTTGTCGGCGGCAAGCTCAACGTGGCCTACAACTGCGTGGATCGCCACGTCGAAGCAGGCAACGGTGATCGGGTCGCGATCCGGTGGGAGGGCGAACCGGTCGGCGACAGCCGCGACATCACGTACGCGGAGTTGTTGTTCGAGGTGTCGCGCGCGGCGAATGCGCTGACCGAACTGGGCTTGGTGGCCGGCGATCGGGTGGCGATCTACATGCCGATGGTCCCCGAGGCAATCATCGCGATGTTGGCGTGCGCACGGTTGGGGGTGATGCACAGCGTCGTGTTCGCGGGATATTCGGCGTCTGCGCTGCGGGCAAGAATCGCCGACTCCGGGGCCAAACTGGTGATCACCACCGACGGCCAGTACCGACGAGGGGCGGCGGTGTCACTGAAAGAGGCTGTCGACGAGGCGATTTCGAGTGAGGCCTCGGTTCGGCATACGTTGGTGGTGCGCCGAACCGGGATCGATACGCCATGGACCGAGGGCCGGGATCTCTGGTGGCACGAGATCGTCGATTCGGCCAAGGCCGAGCACTCTCCGGAGGCCTTCGACTCCGAGCATCCGCTGTTCTTGCTGTACACCTCGGGCACAACGGGTAAGCCCAAGGGCATCGTGCACACCTCCGGCGGCTATCTGACCCAGGCGTCGTTCACGCACCACCACGTTTTCGACATCCAGCCGCAGTCCGACGTGTACTGGTGCACCGCCGACATCGGCTGGATCACCGGGCATACCTACCTCGTCTACGGGCCGCTGTCGAATGGGGTCACGCAGGTGGTCTATGAGGGGACTCCCGCCTCGCCGAACGAGCATCGGCATTTCGAAGTCATCGAGAAGTACGGCGTCACCGTCTATTACACGGCACCGACGTTGATCCGCACGTTCATGAAGTGGGGTCGTGAGATTCCGGATGCGCACGACCTGTCGAGCTTGCGACTGCTGGGGTCCGTCGGTGAGCCGATCAACCCCGAGGCTTGGCGGTGGTATCGGGATGCACTCGGCGCCAACAAGACCCCGATCGTCGATACCTGGTGGCAGACCGAGACGGGCGCCATCATGATCTCGCCGCTACCCGGCGTCACCACCTGCAAGCCGGGCTCGGCGACCAAACCGATGCCGGGCATCTCGGCCAAGGTAGTCGACGACGAGGGCAATCTCATCGAGCCCAGCCCGGAGTATGGCGAGCACGCTTCGGGCTACCTCGTGGTCGATCAGCCGTGGCCGTCGATGTTGCGCGGTATCTGGGGTGAGCCGGAACGGTTCAAGGAAACGTACTGGTCGCGGTTCGCCGAGCAGGGCTGGTACTTCGCCGGCGACGGCGCCCGGTACGACCTCGACGGCAACATCTGGGTGATGGGCCGCATCGACGACGTGATGAACGTGTCCGGCCACCGGATCTCCACGGCCGAGGTGGAGTCGGCGCTCGTCGGGCATTCGCACGTGGCCGAGGCCGCCGTGGTCGGCGCCAGCGACGAGCACACCGGCCAGGCGATCATCGCGTTCGTGATTCTGCAGGCTCACACCCGCGACCGCGGGACCGATCTGGTCGACGAACTGCGGGCCGAAGTGGCGAGGGAGATCTCGCCGATCGCGCGTCCGAAGGAGATCCACGTGGTGCCCGAACTTCCCAAGACCCGCAGCGGCAAGATCATGCGGCGACTGCTGCGTGACGTGGCCGAGGGCCGCGAACTCGGGGACACCACAACTCTTTTGGACCCCAGCGTGTTCGAGGCCATCCGCGCCAGCAAATGATTGCCTGATCGCGGCATTCTCGGCGGTAGCGAAGCGCTCTCCGGCGAACCTGTCGACCGGCCGGCGGAAGTCTCTCGGCGAGCGATACTTGAGCCCGACAGTGAGCACCAAGCGGCGGAAATTCAGAAGGCGCCCGCGCGAGACGGCTCGAAAGTCCGTGAAACATTCTGGGACTACACCGCGGGAGTTGACGGCGTCAACAGGCTGAGGCAAGACGGCCTGCTGGGAGCCTCGAACGTGCCCGGTCGATCGATGCCAGTCATCCCGGCAATCCCAGTTGCACTCGACGTCCCCCAAGGGCTGCTGGAAACATGGGCGGACAATCCAGAACCGGCTGCCAATGATCGGATGTCGCGGTAGGGTTCCAACGCCTAGTTGGATCCATTCACCGCAGCAACCAGCTTCCGTAATTGCCGCACAAGTGCGGCGCCTCCTGCCATCGGAAGGTTCGGCAATGACCAAATCACGGCTCCTCGCAGCCGCAGCCGCGTCCGCCCTCGTCGTCGTTGGATTGGTGGGGTGCGCTCCCCCCGAGAAGAAGGACACGGGCAACCAGACAGAGTCGGGTGTGAACGCCAGGGAGGCCACCTCTGCGGCCGACTTCGGCGGGATGGACGGCCTTGTCAAGGCCGCGAAGGCCGAAGGCGAGCTCAATGTGATTGCGCTGCCGCCGGATTGGGCAAACTACAAGGAGATCATCGACACCTTCTCCTCGAAGTACGGCATCAAGGTGAACTCCGCGCAGCCCGACGCCAACAGCCAGGACGAGATCAACGCCGCCAACCAGCAGAAGGGCAAGAGCACCGCGCCCGACGTCTTCGACCTGGGACAGGCGATCGCGTTGGCGAACACAAACTTGTTCGCGCCCTACAAGGTCGCGACGTTCGACTCCATTCCCGAGCAGTTCAAGGACCCGGACGGTACCTGGGTCAACGACTACGGCGGCTACAGCTCCATCGGCTACGACTCGGCCAAGGTCCCGGAAATCAAAGACTTCAACGACCTGCTGAAACCAGAGTTCAAGGGCAAAGTCGCGCTCAACGGTGATCCAACGACCGCCAGCGCCGCGGCCAACGGGGTGCTGATGGCCGCGATCGCCAACGGCGGCACGGTGGACGACATCGCTCCTGGCGTCAACTTCTTCGTCAAGCTCAAAGAAGCAGGCAACTTCGTGCCGGTCGATCCGACGCCCGCGACCATCGAATCCGGTCAGACGCCCGTCGTCATCGACTGGGACTACCTGAATGCGGCCGAGACCAAGAAGATTCCGACCTGGAAGGTGTTCGTACCGGCCAATGCGCTCGTCGGCGGCTACTACTTCCAGGCGATCAACAAGGACGGACCTCACCCCGCGGCAGCCCGGCTCTGGCAGGAGTTCCTGTACAGCGACGAGGGTCAGAACCTTTTCCTGAAGGGCCTCGCGCGACCGGTGCGCGCGGACGCGATGGAAAAGGGCGGCACCGTCGACAAGAACCTGCTCAGCGCGCTGCCGTCGGTCCAGGGCACCCCTGTGGTCGCAACCGACGCGCAGAGCAAGAAGATGGCGGACTACCTCGGAGCCAACTGGTCCAAGGTGATCAGCTGATCCGGACGTCCTGACGGATCAGCTCCGCCTGCACCGCGGAAATGTCCACGTCGTAAAGAGGCCGGTCCGTGCGGATAGACACCGCGGCCGCCACCCCCGCGCCCTGGCCGGTGACGGCGCAGCACGACATGTTGCGGGTCGCTGCGTGCGCGATGCGGTCCCCTCCGGTGGCACGCCCGGCGACGATCAAGTTGCGGACCGTCTGCGGCAGCAGTGACCGGTACGGGATCTGCAGGTAGCGCCCGGTCGTCGGCAGCACCAGCACGCCGTATCCGTCGATGAATTCCGGGTAGATGCCGATGCTGTCGCCGAACCGGCCCTGCCCGCGCACGTCGGCCTCGGTGAGGTTGTAGACAGCGTCGATCTTGCGGGTGTCGCGGATGCCGATGGTCATCCCGAAGTTGCGTAGGCGGGCGGCCTCACAGCCCGGTGTGTAGCGGCGCAACGCCTCGATCGCGAGCATGGCCTGCTTTCGACCCTCGATCTCGAAGCGGGTGAGACTGTCGGGGTCGGTTCCGTCGCAGCCGGCGAGGTGGACCAGGTTCATGTAGGTCAACTCGCCGGTGTCGTGCATCGCGCCCCAGGTGCCGCCGATCGTGTTCAGCTGGCCCGGGAGTAACCCGTCCGCGATGGCTTTGGCGAACGGCTTGCCGAGGTACGGCGAGTAGAGGTCAGCGTCCTTGTCGTCGGTCTCGGCCGCGAATTCACCTGCCGCCCAGTCGCGATACGTCTGCGGATCCTCGGCCACCCCCTTGAGGAACGCCGCCTTGTCTACACCGGCGAGGTGGAACATCACCGAGGCCGCCATCATCTCCTCAGGTGGTGTCTTGTGGACCGGCGCGCCCGCCCGCGTCGCCACGTCGGCATCCCCGGTGGCGTCGACGACCCGGCGGGCCAGGATCGCCTCACGACCGGCCTTTGACTCCGTGACGATGCCGATGATGGTGTCGCCGTCCATCAGCGGTGCGACGAACTGGCGGTGCAGCATCGCGTGGATGCCCGCCTCCTCGACCAGTCGGTCGGCCACCAGCTTGAAGCCTTCGGAGTCGAGTTCGTAGGACAGCGACTGACTCTCGGGCACCGCTGCGCCCATGTTCTTGGCGCGTTGCTCGAACTCCCATCCGATGCCGCCGGCGTCCACCGTCTGCTCGCGGCGGTACCAGGCGAAGCCCTCGACGCCGACCGTGGTGATGTTTCCCCCGAAGCAGCCGAACCGCTCGACCAGGGCCACCCGCACACCGGCCCGCGACGCCGCCAAGGCGGCGGCGAGGCCACCCGGACCCGACCCGACGACCAGCACGTCGGTCTCGTGGATGACGTCGATCTCGCGGCTCGGTTCGGTGATGGTTCGGGGGTGCGCCGGCATGGTGCGGAATCCTAGCCTTCGAGCATGGCCATTGAACCGATGACCGGAG
>Ga0207688_10000075_pt1 | contig 37569 bp, 70 predicted proteins | sample KBSMiscanthusM4_FD_184296 | JGI IMG/M metagenome (GOLD analysis project Ga0207688, IMG submission 184296) | Miscanthus rhizosphere microbial communities from Kellogg Biological Station, Michigan, USA - M4 (SPAdes) (version 2) | ecosystem: Host-associated > Plants > Roots > Rhizosphere ...
CCTGGTCCGCGCCGAGCCGGTCGCCCACGGGGTCAGCCGCTATCATCTGCTGGATCCGCCCGTGCGCAGCAGCCTTCCCACAACCGAACTCGCAGGAGTCGACGTATGAGCGGCTACCAGATAGCGGCCATCCCGACCGTCTATCGGGGGCGCCGCTACCGCTCGCGGCTGGAAGCTAGGTGGGCCGCGTTCTTCGATATTCTTGGCTGGTCACACGAATACGAACCATTCGATTTAGAAGGATGGGTTCCAGACTTCGCGCTCTGGCCATTCCAGTCAACTCAGATGAGCATCTTGGTCGAGGTCAAACCATTTGACCGTTTGGATCCGACCGTATGGGCACGAATTTCCACTAGCTTCCACAAGGTTGCCTCGCACTATAGCGGTCTGATTCTGACCCGCGCCGCGTCGCAGATCATCGTGCCACCCAACGCGGTGTCGATCGGATGGTTTCATTGCGACCCAGACCCAACCACGATCCCGCCGGAGGCCATTATTGCGTGGCCGCACAAGGGTGCATCGCTCTTTTGGTGGCGGGCCGGAGACGAAGAGCTTGCGCCACATTTGGTTGCGGCCGCCAAGCTAACTATGGACAAGTGGGCTGAGGCAACGAACCTCGTCCAATGGCAAGGGGCTTCGCCATGAGCTTCGTTGCCGAAGGGTGGGCATGGGAACAAGAGTGCCCCACGAGTGCCGCCAAGCTGGTGTTAGTCTGCCTTGCCTGGTATGCAAATAAGGAGGGCGAACGCGCCTTCCCTTCTATCCAGACAATTTGCCGCCGAACGCATCTCAATCCAAAGACAGTCCGCAAGGCTCTCTCGGCTCTCTGCGCCTCAGGCCTCACCGAGCGGTGTCTGCGGCCGGGCGATGACGCCAACAAGCCCCACCTAAGCGCCGAGTATCGTCTCAAAATCGGAGATACCCCCCTACCAAATACGGAAGGGGTCCCCCTACCAAATACGGAAAGGGAGGGGATTCCAAAAATGGGAGGGGAGGGGATACCAAATACGGAAGGGGGGAATACCAAAAATGGACCCCCTCCCCTCCCAAAACAGGGAGGGAATCTATCCAATGAACCAAGGAAAGAACCAGAGTCTAATATTCATAGTTTGGAGTCTTATCGCGCGCGGGGGAAACCAAAGCGCCAAAGAGCTACTCCGAAGCCACGCAGCAGAACGACGATCCCGGAGGACTGGTCCGCGGACGGAAAGGCAAGCGCCTTCGCCACCGAGCGGGGCGTCCCGCTCGCAGAGATAGCGCGCTTCGTGGCCTACCATCAGGCCAATGGAACCGACAGCGCAGACTGGGGAGCTTCCTGGCGCACTTGGTGTCTGAATTACGTCCGTTATCGTGACCAACGCAGCGAGCAGGATAATCCGCCCGCGAGGCCGACGTCGCCGTATCGCCAGCCCGTGCCATCTTGGTGCCCGTGATGGCCGACAGCGTCGCGGCAATTCTGGACAACTTTGGCATCCGCAATCTGCGGTCCATGCGTCCGGGAGCGCAGGAGGAGGTCATCTGCCCACGCTGCGATGGCGGGCGCACGCGGGAAAAAAGCCTGCAGGTGAAAATCGATGACGACGGGTTAGGCGTCGTCGTGAAGTGCTGGCGGGGGAAATGTCAGTGGACGGCCGGAGAGCGTGTCCGTGGAGAGGAGCGCGAGCGGCATACCAAGTGGGATGAACCGCAGGCGCCGCCACGTAAGCCTGCGCCACAGGACGACAGCGAAAAGCCTGACTGGATGTATCGCTTCTTCGCCGATCGTCATATCGGCGCGCGGACGGTGGACTATTTTGGCTGCTATTCCGTCACCAGGAATTTCCAGGGTCTTGGTAAGCGGCCAGCCATCGTCTTCCCGTATAGGCTCAAGGGCGATGTCGTAAACCGGAAGTATCGTCCGCATCCAGACAAGCAGCCGCAGATGCAGGAAGCAAACGCGCTGCCGACGTTGTTCAACGTTGATGCTGTCGGTGATGAACCGAAGGAAATCATCTGGGTCGAAGGTGAGCCGGATGTCATGGCGCTGTATGAATGTGGGATGCCGAATGCGGTAACGCTCAAGGACGGTGCCGGCATCACAGTTTCCGATAAACCCAACCCAAATGATAAACGCTTCGCCGCCTTACGCACGCACGCGGACTTGCTGGTCAAGGCAAAACGCATCGTATTGGCTGGTGACACTGACGCGCCCGGCTTGGCGCTTCGTGAGGAATTGGCGCGCCGGCTTGGCCGTCATCGGTGTTTTCTTGCGACATGGCCAGAGGGTTGCAAGGATGCCTGCGATACATTGACCCGCGACGGGGCCGACGCGCTTGTTGCGACAATTGCCGCCGCGCTTCCCTATCCGATCAAAGGTATCTACGAAATCGGGCCGCAACCGCTGCTCGCTTTGCGTAACAGACCACCCCCACCTGTGCTAACAACAGGCATCCGTGCGACCGATGAAATTCTCAAATTCCCCGGCGACGGAAGGCTAATCATCGTTACCGGCTATGCGGGTCACGGCAAAACCAGTTGGGCGCGTTTCGTCATGATTCACACGATTAGACGCCATGATCGTGTTTGGGCCGTGTTCTCCCCAGAACATCAACCGTGGGAATATTTTGCTGCTGAATGTGCGGAGGTCTACTCGGGCAAGCCGTTCTGGAGCGTCCCAGGCATGGACACAATGAGCGATGCGGAAATCGCTCATGCGGGTGATTGGCTTAACGGCCGTGTGACAATGATGGTCTGCGATGCTGAGGACGAAGCGCCAACCATGGACTGGGTGCTCGAACGGGCTGCCGCTACAGTCGTTCGTTATGGCGTTACCGATCTGATGGTGGATCCGTGGAACGAGATAGACCAACAGCGTGGCGAAACGCCTGAGACGGACTTCATCGGAAAAGCATTGCAACGGTTTCGATCGTTCGCGCAGCGGTATGGCTGCAATGTGTGGGTCATAGCGCATCCGGCAAAGCCAGCGCCGTCAAAGGATCGCGGCGATTACATGGTGCCGGTCGGTTATTCAATCTCGGGAAGCCAGCACTGGGCAAACAAGAGCGACCTTGGGATCACCGTGCACCATGAAAAAGATGGCGCAGTCGGACTATACGTCTGGAAATCTAAGTCCAAGCGCTGGTCGGCGCGCGGTCGGCGGGCGATCATGGATTTTGAGTCAGCGTCCAATCGTTATCGCGACCCATCTGACGCGGAACCGATTCCACCGCCACCAAGTTGGGTGACTGACTGATGGTTGAGATACCTGATCTATTCTGTCAGCCCGATGACCATAAGAAAAAACCCGCCAAACAAGCTTGGGTGCGTGAACATGATGCGCGCCAGTGCGCCCATCCGGGCTGCGCTGTCCATCCACCGTTCGGCTATGGGCCGCCGTTCTGCAAGGAGCAGGCATGGACATGCCGAGAGCACCGCGCGTGGTTCGAAGCGTCGGTGAACGAAGGAGCGACCGCGTGAAGCCGCCCAAATACAACGAACGCCGCGGCGACCACGTCTGGACCGAAGGCGACCGCACATCGCCGGTCAAAGCGATGCGTTCCGACTTCTGGAGCTACGAGCCGATCGGCAACGCGCCGAGCTACCGAACCAACCCCAAGGAGGCCCCCCAATGACAACGAATACCCACGAGGAAGCCAGATGGAAGCAACGGAAGTGTGCGTTCGACGGGTGCCTGAGGGACGTCATGGTCGTGTCACCCGGACAGGACACGACAAGCCTGCCGCCGCTGCTCCGCAAAGCAGCGCTGGAGCCGTCCCCGCGACACGACCTCAACCTGTGCCTGGACCACTACCTGGGTCTCGTCGTAAGCGCCGGGTGGCCGTGGCCCACCGAGTGCTCGACTACCAGGACCCACCGCAAGCCGTCCGTCGCCGCAGCAAAGACGGCGGCGAAAATCAAATTGATGGCGGTGAGTGGATAGACCCCGACGACATCCGTCCCAACCAGCGCACCGCCCGAGTCATTCGTGGCTACTGGACGATGTGCATGCTGCGCCGATTGCAGCGTGTTAGCCGTGAAATAAAGGAAGAGCACGTCCAAGCGGCCGACTATCTGCGCACACGTGCCGACGTGGCCCGCATTGGCTTCAGCGCACCGCGTGACGGCATGCCGGTGAACGCACTGGTCTATGGACCAAGGCTCGATTTTAGCAAGGCCGCGCATTCGCAGTGTCGCGCCATCGACGAATTCAAACGCATTTGGGCGTCTCTGCGAGAGCAACAGCAGCGTATGGCGGCGGTTATCCTGTTCCAGAACCATAGCGTCGACTTCTGGTGTCGCACCGAAGAGACTCGCACCGGGCAGAAGCCGAACTCTAAGATCGAGCTTGGCAAGCTGGTGGGCATGATGGACCATCTCGCCAAGTTCCTTGACGCCGACATCGATACGGCACTGCAGAAGGGGCACATGCGGGCGTGACCCGCTGGAAGGAACGTGCATGAGAGACCCGAAGACCGAGAATTTTCTTAAGGCTAACGGCTATAGCCATGTCTTCGTCAAGCAGCTCAAGTTTACGGCGATTGATCTGAAGGAGGCCGACGCCAATCCGGCGCGGCTTCATAAGAAGCTAGATAGGGACCGGGCATTGAGTTACGGGTTGGCGATGATTGATGGAGCGGACTTCCCTGCCATCGTGGTGTTGGATGCCGGCGACAATCAGCCTAGCCGGCTAATAACCGGTCGTCACCGCATCGAGGGCGCGAAGGAAGCGGAGATCGATGCGCTGGATTCCTATGTTGTCCGTGACGCCGATCCGTATCGCGTGGAACTTTTGCTGCGCACGATCAATAACATAGAGGGTCGCGCGCCTGATCAGCTGGAGAAGCTCAACCACATCGCCGAAATCCATCGGCTGTATCCGGATGTCCCGGTCAACGAGCTGGCTGTGCGCTTTGGCCTAAAGCCGCAGACGGTCGCCAACCATCTCAGGGAAAATGAGGTCGCCGAGCGAGCGCAGCGTCTTGGCGTGAGTGCCGAGATCTCCCACGACAAGTTCAAGGCTCTGAAACAACCGCTGTTCGGCCTGAACAACGACGTCATCTTCACCGAGGTGGTTAGACTGATCGCTCGCTATCCTGATCTGCGCACCAGTGCCGCAACGTCGCTGATCAAGGAGCTCAAGGAGAAGACCACTGAGCGGCAAGCACTGAAGCTCATTGAAGAGCGTGACAGGGAGATGGCGCAGATTGAGGCGGAGAACCGGGGCAAGCGCAGCCGCACACCGAAGGCCAAAGGAACGGCGTTTCTGTCCAGGCCTCGTGGCATGGTGAAGGCGTATCCAGGATCGGCGGATAAACTATATCTCGGCGGCTTCACGGCGCAAGAATTGAAGGGCGAGCGCAAAATGCTGGCTGACGCCGCCGCGGTCGTCGCCGAGGTCATGGCTGAGGTGGACAAGCTGATCGAGGAAAAAGAGAGGGCTAACGAATGGCGCAACCGCCGGCATGGCGCATCGAACTTCGCCGGTATCTCACCGAGCGCATAAATAAGCCAACGACCTTGGGGGAGATTTACGACAGGGTCGCAGGGTTGATGCCGATGCATACCGTTGCACGCATGTGGTGCGCGCTACCGAATAAAGATGACACGCTCGCCAGTCCGGCGGAAATGCGTTGGCACCTGATGATCACGACGTTGCGTTGCTACGATGTGACTCTCGACAAACCGCGACGCAAAGGACAGCGCGGAAAGTTGCCCAGGGAGACGATGGTGGTAGTGAACCCCTCGATCTGTCCGCAATGCGGCAACCCGTTCGTTAGCCTAAGCAGGAGCACGTTCTGCTCGCGTGGCTGCGGGCGACGCTCTGTTCTTCAGTCTGTTGCGCAACAGAATGACCATGGGGCGGGTGAGGTGCTACCAGCATGAAGAGCATGATCGATGGCATCGATCCAGCGATGACCGAGGTCGAGCAGGCGCAGGTGATCGATATCATCGTTGATGTGGTTGAGGAGTGGACGATGTTGGCCGAGCATGCGCCGGAGCATTGGGCGACGGTGCTGCTAAACGTGCTGGCCCGCGAAGGCTTTCATGTTTCGCGAGAAGCGGCGTGACGCTGCTGGGGGTTCCCGTCCCACCAGAAGACGCCTCGGCGGCGTGTGATGGCTCCACAGGGTCCTACCGGACGGAACGGGAACAATTCAATTAACGGGGGACCATCACCTTTGCAAGACACATCGATTAAATCCAAGCTCAGCCCCGGTGCGCGGCTGGAGATTGTCCGTGCCATGGGCTGCTGCGTGCCCGGATGCTGGCACACACCGATCGAATTGCACCACGTCCGCACCGCCGCCAACTCCGGCACCGGGATGAAGCCGGACCACACGGCCGTTATCGGAATTTGTGTGCATCACCATCGCCAGGGTCATCACGTTGGGTGGAAGACGTTCCAGAAGCGCTACGCCATCGACCTCGTGGCGCTGGCTAAGGAACTGGCGCAGATCGATGGGCCAATGCCGTGATGGACATTCTCGATGCCACTGCGCTGGCAGCCTTGTCCTCTGCGGTCCTCTTAGCTGCGAATATCGGACTAGCGATCTACAACATAAGTATGATGCGGCGATACAAGCTGTTGTGTTTGGTGCTCATGGAAGTCGCCTGCAGAGCCTTCCTAAACAGGCACATGCCGATCTGGATCGCGTGGTCCAGGTTCAGTGGCATGCGCTTCAGGATGGAGATCGAACCGACAGAGGAAGCGGATACGCGGCAGCCATAACAGGCGCGCTGGTCACCGCTTCTTTCTCGTTGGGTGATCGGTCAGGGCGGGGTTGGTCAGAATCAGGCGCCGGATGGCCTCCGCACGGTTGGGCAGGTCCGGTTGTTGCCGCCGCCACTCGTCAATCTCCGCCACCATCCCCTCGGTCAGCTTGAGGGTGAGGGCATGAGACAGTCTGGGCATATGGTCAGACTTGTCCTCTAGCATATCCATAATATACTAACCTCTCTCGGCTCGGTAAATAAACGGAGGGGCTGATGCCGATCAGGCCAAATGGCTTCACGGCTGATCTGCTGCGTAAGGAGATAACCGCAGCCTACGGCCGCCGCTGGTTCACGCGCTCGGACTGCGTGGAACTGTTGGAGTCGCTCTATAAGGACGGCGTAACCGGTTACATGTATTCCACGTTCATCGGCAAAGGCTACCAGTTGGTCCGCGCGTTGATCGACCGAGGGGAGATCGTTGAGATCAACAAGGTTGAACTCTGCTTGTCTGGGAATGAGGATTATTGGATCAATCAGCCGACGGTGCTCGCGCAATATGGCGAGCAATTGGAGCGGATTGTTCGGGACCACCGTCCCCGGGTGGAATTCTCCATCGCCGACCTGATGGCGCGTTGGGATGAGCCGGAATTGACCGCCCGCGCCAAGGCCGTCGCCTTTCGCAAGGTTCTCGCGAGGCATATCAGGACCCGCACGATCGTAACGGAGAATAATGGCCTGAGCTTCATGAGGGTCCGGTGAAGCAGCCACTTGTCGAGTGTGACATCCTGGTAGAGGTCGCGTCTGACCGCCTTACAGCGCAGAAGGGCGATTTCCTGATTGTCTACTTCACCGATGCGGAGCGGCGCCGCGCCATTGCGGTGAAAACCTTTCAGCCGCGCGCCAACGGCGCCACGCCGCCTGCCAGATTGGCGCTGCCAGCGCCTAAGGAGACGCGGGGAAGAAAGTCGAAGCCGAAGCCGAAGCCGAAGCAGAAGCCGAAATCTAAGCGGCAGCGAAAGCTGGAGGATACCGCGATCGAATGGTGGCGGGCGCTCGGTCAGCCGCATCGACAGGTGTCGGTGGGGGATCACGTTCGGCAGGCGGTCTTCGACCGCGGTGGAGAGTTCATCTCTGATAGAGACCTTGTCACCACGTGCCAGGCCTTGGAGCCAAACGTTTACTTTGCCATGAAACCGATGATGGGCCCTGGCTGGGTTGCTCGGAACCGTGAAAATGGCATGAGCGGCTATCGCCTTACGCAGGCCGGCGGCGCTTATCTGGAGAACTTCCGCCGCCGCGCTGATGCGTCATAGCCATTGCTGTCGCGACCCGCTTGGCACAATCCGGACACGGAATTTCCCAGCCTCCCGCCCAGTCCATGGCCCCCTGGCCAGCGGTCGGTCGCCCATTGATGCCGATGCCGCACCCACAATTGCGATGGTTCAGTCCAAGCAAGCCAACGGTTTGGGTCGGTCTTTTCATGGCGGCCATAGATATTCCTGCCGCCGAGTCGCACCAACTCAGCGCCGCAAGCGCATCGCCGGGTGCTGCTCCACTTTCGCCACCGTCTCGGCCTGCTGTTTCTTTGCGTCCATCACGGCACGGGTCGCGCGGTAGGCGGCATCCTCGCCGTCCAGGTTCTTGACCACCGCTTGGATCGCCTCGAGGTCGGTCGCCGCCCCGCGCTCGATCGCTCTGGCCCATTGCTGTGGCGTCCAGTCGGCGCGGACCTCAGCGAACCACGCCTCTGCCCGATCCAGCGCCCATTGCAACTTGTTGGCCGCGCGGTCATGCGCATGATCCCACGCCTCTGGCGGCGCCCCCATGGGAATGGTCGCCATCTCCTTGGTGATCTGCAGGTCGAGCACGTCGAGGTAATCGGCCCAGCCCTGCACCACTTGCCTGGCGTGGAATTCCAGATCGCTCCCCGCCGGCTGTGCGGTTCGTTCGCGCCGCGCGAGCCGTTCCGCATCCCGTTCCTGTAATATGATCTCGGCCATGCGTTTTTGTGCATCCTCCCGGTTGTCTTCCCAGCGCAGCGAGGCACTGCGTTGTTCAGGCCGCCCCATTTGCTCGGCCAGTTCGCGCGCGTTGGGCGCAATGCTCTCGGCCACGAACAGCTTGATCGACTCGCGCTGGCGGGTCAGGGCGACATAGGCGGCAGGCGCGCGCCAATGCACGGAGTGCAGGATGTAGGTCGCATCCAGGCTCTGCCCTTGCCCGCGGTATATCGTCCCGGCATAGCCGTGGCGGAACCCGTCGACTTCTCGGGGGTTCCAGCGCACGAGATCGCCGCGGTCGGTTCTGGCCTCGATCAGGCCCGATCGAAACGTGCCAGACGAACGGATTGAGATGATCGTGGCGGTCTCACCGTTCTGGATGCCCAGCGGCTTTTCCGTGGCGGTGAACTGCACCCGGTCGCCCTCAGCAAACGTCGCCTTGCCGTGGCGGGTCTGGAACACGTGGTCAACGTCGCCCAATTCCCCGCGCCCCACACGCACAGCGCGCATTTCGGCGTTCAATCTGTCCACGTCGTCGTTGGTCCAGGCGAACGCAAACCGCGTCTTCCCCGGCTCGGCCAGAGTGTCCCTCGCCCAAGCGCCCACAAGCGTCGCCAGGGCATGTGGACGATCCTCCGACCAGTTGATGGCACCAGCTGCCTGCAGCCGCTCCACCGCGCTGTGGAAGCGGCCAGCGGCAAGGTCCATTGAGGCTTGTCTCTGCCACTCCTCGTGCTGACGGACCACCCCGGTGATCTCGGCCGACCCGTGGGCGCGGACCATCTCGGTGAACAGCCCGCCGCGCTCAATCGACGGGAGCTGGCGATCGTCGCCCGCAATGATCAGCTTGGCCCCGGATTGGTGTGCCTGTTCCAGTATTTCGCCCATGATCGGCGCCGAGATCATGGCGCCCTCGTCCAGGACGATCGCGGTTTTATTGTCCCAGTGGTCCCGCCCGTTCTTCAGCCTGAACAGCCAGCTATGCGCGGTGCGGGCCTCGCCGAAGCCTTCCCGGGTCCGCATGTCGGACGCCACGGTGTTGGTTGGCGCCATGCCTACTACTCGGTAGCCGGCATGCTCGTGGGCGTCGCGGATGGCGGAAAGGGTCGTGGTTTTGCCGGTGCCGGCCCTGCCCTCGATGAGCTTCAGCCCGCCTGCCGTTAATGTGCTATCAAATGCCTTGCGTTGGTCCTCGCGCAGGCGGGCTGGAGCTTTGAGCGCAATCGCCGGATGGTGACTATCGGCCACCATCCGAGCGACGGCCATCGCGTGGCGCTCTTGAGCACGGATGGCATGCGTCGTGTAACGCCCGTTCAGTTCGCCGGTTTTCGGATCGTAGAGCGGCAGCACCGAGGTGTGATCACGCACCCGCGCCGTCATTGACTCCGCCTCGGGTCGGTCCATGCCCGCTTTGTGCAGTAACCGGGACGCCTCGTTTAGGTCGAAGGTCGCTTTATTCCGGGTCAGTGCTTCTATGATTTTTGCCGGGTCTTGGATTAATGCTGCGTTCGCCTTTTGCAGTGCAGCATCGTGCTTGGCGTTCTTGTCGGCGGGCTTGCGGTGGCGGACCGGGCCGATGTGCCGACCGGGCACGATGGCGACCGGGTCGACGCGGACCGGAGATCCCCGCTCGCGGAAATAGCGGTCCTGATGGTCCGCCCAGGCCTTGCCGAACATCTGCGCCTCGGTGACGAACGCCCGCCCCTTAACCCCACGCCGGACGATCGGGTCCAGATCACGCGCTTTGTGGCTTGCCAGCCGGTCACCCTCGATCCGTCGGGTGGTGATCAGGATGTGGGCGTGCGGGTTGTCCGCCTTGTCGTGGTGGATGTTGATTTGCGCCGCCACGCCACGGGAGACGAATTGCTCTCGGGCGAAGCCTTCGGTCATGACAATCCAGTCCCGCTTGGTCACCCCAGGGTCGGTCGGCAGGGCGATCAGCACCTCCTTGGCGACCCGCGCGTCTTTGCGCTTTTCTGCCGCCTCAACGGCCCGCCACAACCGCTCGGGATTTCTGAACGAGGGGTCTGCCCCAGCGGGCAATAAAATGTCGTGGTGCAGCGCCTCCTGTCTTCGGTCGCTGAAGTTGAAATTCTCCCCGACCCTTTCGCCAGTAATTCGCTCCCGTGCGTTGTAGGCGGCCGAGCGCACCGCGTTTCCGCCCCCCTCCCTGCCAATAAAGCGCACGCCTGCGTAAGGGATAGCCACACCCGCGCAATGCCACGAAATATTCGTGCCATGCAAGCGTGCGATGCGTCTTGCGTCTGTCCTCATCCAGCCAGACCCAGCCTAATCCCATGCCATCTCATGCTGTGGCGTTACAATATCCTGCTATTATTATGTTGACGCATGCCGCAATATGTGCTGTAGTGCTGGTGCGAATTGGAGGCGTCGGATATGGCGAAGGAACTGGAGGGTTGGCAGATGAGGCGGGCTGGAGATTGGGAAGGTCTACGGTGGAGAGCACTACAATGATCGGATGGCTTACGGCTAACCAGATTCAGATCTGGATTGCAGTTTCTGTGATGGCGTTCTGGATAACTTGGGTTTTTTACAAGCTTCTGGGGGCAACCGCGACGCTAGTCATCGTGGGCATCGTTTATGAGATTTGCCTGTTGTTGGCGTGATTTGCAGATAAGACGAGCGGAGAATGGCGAGATGGCCGATGTATGCCCACGCGAGAACAAGACGGTCGGCTGCGAATTATGTGGCGCCAGACCCGGCGAGGACTACTGCCCTCTCGGGGACGAGAACACGAAGCTGTTGCTCGAGCGCCATGATGAGGCGGTGAAGATGGTGCCGGCCGAAGCGGTATGCAGCGTGGACGCGCCCGACTGTGAGTCGTGCCAGTAACCAATGACCAGGAGAACTGAACTGATGAAATCCCCCGCCGAACCCACTGCAATTGCCGCCGCGTTCGCCGCCGCCGGAATAAAGCGACCAGAAGAGCGCGTGATGGCGATTGCCATTGAGGCGTGGAGGAAGTGGTCAGCGTTGCAAGGCGCGGGGGCCAGGACGGACCATGTGCGCCGCGAGTTGCGGGCCGATGCCGATCTGACCTGGGCGTTCATCAAAGAATACGGGCTGGAGGACGCAGTAACGCGGGCGGTATCGCGGCTGCTGAATGACGCGCGGGAAGCCATCGCAGCGCAGCAGCCAAGAAAGCGCGGTGATGCTCGCGTTTCGGTTGAAGCGCATACGCGTGGCTTACCCGGCACAGCATCCGACCGGGGAGGGCGGGCCCGCCCCGAGACCCACGCCACGAGCGCATCTCCGGTCGGACGCAGGGGGGGCCAAACAACCGACGAGACCCAAACAGGAACCGCCCCCCTTGCGACCCTCTCCAACAAGCACGCCGAAGCGTCTGCCGCTCGCCTGCATGTTGAATTGCGGCTGGCTGACAGGATCATCGTCAATGGCGTGCCGCTGCGGCTTTGCACGGTGAGAGATGTCCGCATCTGGGCAGATGGCCGGCAGCGCGAGGCGCGCAATGGATGGCGCGATTACCTGTTTGCACAGCACCTCATTGCCAACTTGCCCGGTAACGAGGTGATCGGCCAGCGTTGGCGCGATAACGAAATTGAGGATTTTTACGCACGCGCGGGGGCCGATCATGGCGTCGACGCGTAGCAACGAGACCGCACCGGCGACGGTGCGCAGGAAGGCTGTCGGTAGAAATCCGAGACCCAAGATAGAAGCGCCGCCTTCCGAACCTGATGCGCTGCCTATAAAGGCAGGGCCGAAGCCGGGGGCCATCGCTCTCGCGAGACCCACAAAGGGCGCGCCCCCGGCTTCATCTAACTCAGACGGGACCTCCCAGCGTGGGAGCAGGAAGGCGACGGCCATGGGCGAGACGAGACCCATCACGCTGCCGCCGTCGCCTTCCGAACACATAACGCCCAATGACGGCACCAGCCGTCAGCGGCGGGCCAAGCGCGAGACGAGACCCACAGAGCCTTCGCCCGCCGCACCCATCGCTGAGCCTGAGAAGGTTCAGCGGAAGCCGAAGGCCAGTCAGGCCGCGAGCCCCATAAACTTACCGCCTTCGGCTTCACCTGCTCCCATCCCCAGGAATGGGGGCGGCGGCGGCCATCAAGCGCCCGAGACCCAGAGCGGTCACGCCGTCGTCGCAATCTGCCGTCAGCTCGCCGCGCATCAACGGAAACGTAAGTTCTGCATCAAGTCGCAATCCATGCACGACCGTTCGGTCGAGAGCCTTATTGCATCGGTGCTCGGCTTCCGTCTCGATGCCAGCGAAGCGGAAAGGAAACGTGTCTTCGGCGAGGCGAAGCGAATTCGTCAAGCCGTGGAGAAGGTCGGCGACGGCCAGCCCCCGATCGTGGCCCATACCTCGAACGCCGTTGCCGACCTGATCCCCATAATCCTGACAAACGCCGCTTCCCGATCGGGCTGGGACGACATGCGGGGTCGCGTTGAGAAAGAAATGACGCGTCTCGTTCGTCGATTGCCAATTTACCCATTCGCTTCCGCCATCACCGGCCTAGGCGACAAGGGCCTAGCCATCATCGTCGGCGAAAGCGGCATCCCGCTATCCAAATGGCGCACGACGTCCGGCCTTTGGAAACACATGGGCTTAGCCGTCATCGATGGCTACCGCCAGAAGGGTAGGGCAGGCAAGCGCGAAACCGACGAAGAGCGGAGCAAATACTTCGACTGTCCAGAACGTCGTGGCCAAATCATCGGCGCCGTTGCTGACCCGTTGTTTAAGTCCCAATGGGCGGCAGCGAAAGACGAGGACGGCAATAACCCCGAGAAAAGCGACAAGCCGATTGCTGTGCCAGCGCATCCGGACGGACCTTATGGCGAAATTTATGCGCATCGCCGCGCCGAGACAAAATGGCGCATAGCAGCCACCGAAGACCTGCCGCAAAAGCATCCGGACAAATGGACGAAGGGCCGCTGCTTTAACGACGCGCGGCGCGTCATGATTAAGGAGTTGCTATCCGACCTGCGCACCGCGTGGCGGCGGGCTGAACGAGATGCGGCTCAGGCCGCAGGCGACGGCCAAGACCGATCCGAGACCCAGGAGCACTGCGCCGTCGCCATTCATCCCGAGCAATCGGGCGCCGGGGGCCATGGTCGAACCGAGACCCACCGTGGTTACGCCCCCGGCGAGACACACTGGGCACACAACACAGCGCTTGCGGATGTTCCACGCGAGGCGCTGGACAGAATAGCAGCCATCGCTACGGCTGCCGGCGGGGCCACATACGTCGCGAGACCCAATGACCGCCCGCCCCGCCGCTCTCACTCTCGGCAATCGGACGCCACGGCATGATCGAGGAACGCACCTTCTGGGACGAGAATAGCTTCGTATTGTCTATCCTTGCCATTGGCGCCGCTTGGGCGCTGCTCACGGGCTTGGTATTGCTACCACCGCCCCCATCCCCCCGCGATGTCGCCATCCAGGAAATCGCTTCTCTGCAGAGAACCGCGGTGGAGCAGCAGGTTCTCACCAATCAGCTGCTGAGGGACCTGATAAAGGCGCAGGAACGCGGGCGGTAATGCAAATACAGAAAAGCTGTTGGACCGATTGGGACTGAAATGACCACGCACCCGCGCGCCCGCTACCGTCATAACCAGCCGCCAGCGGCGTATGATCCGATACGCGACATCACGCCCGCTAAGCCATCGCCTGGCAACGGGCGGGCGCGCGATCTGTCCAGCCGTGAGGGCGCCGAGGAGCATGTGGCCGACATTCTCGGGCACTGGCTGGAACTGGGGTTTACCGACGTCGAGGCGACCGTCGTTGCAATCGGGCCTGAGACCATGAGGAAGGGTGCGCGGGCGGTCTATGGCGTGAAGACCAATCTGATCGGTGGCCTGCCGCCCAGCTTCTACGAGAAAGCCAAGAAGCGATGACGGAATATACAAGAGCGTTAATCAAACAGGACAAACCCAATGACCAGGACCGAGCGTGACATTCAGGCGGCTGTTCGTAGGGCGCTGATAGAAGACCGAGAGCAGCGGGAGGCGGAGGAGAGCAGGGGGTCCGCGCCTATTGCAGGTTTTTTGGCGACATTGTTCGTGGTCTTCGGACTGTTATGCTTGTTTGATTATCTTTGGCCGGGCTCAATGAGCTTTACGATGCGGGAGGACAAGATTCAATTAAGCTTCTGGGGATATGTGATCTTCCTCGCCCCGCCAGTTATCATATCTTTCATTCTATGCGTCGCAGGGGATTTCGACGATCAGACTAACAGGAAATGACGCCATCTTCGTTGTGGCCGTAATCATCCCGTTTGTGCGAGGGATATTTCGCTAATGCGCCGCCTAGACGACTTCCTGATCGAGCGCGTGTTCCAGAAGATCGCCGACGCGCTATGTCGCTGGCGGAGTTGCTACGGGATAGCTGCGTTTCTGCTGACTGGCGGCAGCGCGGTGTTGGTTGGCGTTGGAGCATTTACACTTATCCGGTTCGAAAACTGGCTGCTTCTAGCCTTTCTGCCGCTGATGGGATTTTGGTCATACCATAAGACCAAGAGTGCATATGACCTGGACGCGGCGTGGCATCAGGGGAAGGAGGCGCTTCCTGTTGACCGGATCAGGGACGCGGTGCTTCGGGTCGTTTGGCTGGTCATTATGGTTTTTCATGGCACACAGGTGCTGCTGTTGCTTGAGACGCAGACAGCGCTCTCATTGGCCTATTATGCTGGTTGGTGTCTGTTCACTTTCGGCCTCTATTTTCTGGCCTGCACGCCAAAGCGTCCGCGTCAGCAGATACAGCGCGAATTGGCATGGGGGAGTTCGCGATGAGCGACCCGAAGCTGGCCGAGGAGATCGCCCGCGCGGTCGGCGACCATGGCGCCGGGACGGTGAAGCTGGCGGGTTACATACGTGACAACTTCGCGCTGATTACCGAGCATAAGACGCACGCCACATGGGCGCAGGTCGCCGCAGCGATATACGCTCGGGGCGTGTCGGATGCGAACGGCGGCGAGCCGTCCGGCCCGACGGTGAAAGAGGCGTATATCCGTGTGGCGCGCAAGCTTACGAAGGAAGCGGCGCACAAGCCCGCACGCGTCGGGCGACCGCCGCAGTCTCCGGTGGCCCCCGTCGTGCATTCATCGAAACGCTTTCCGCAGGAATGACACAGGAATAAACCGATGATGTGTTTTATCGAAGAGCGGAAGGAAAGGCAGCCACCACAGCCGCCTAAGCGCGAGCGTGCGGACGACCCCGTGGGAACAGCCTTGATCGGAGCGCTTGCCATCGGTTCCGTCGTTACCCTCGTCGCGTGGTTCGCGGTGCTTGGTGGCTGGCTGTGACAGGCCCGATTGTCCAGTGGCTCTCAGAAAGGATGATGGGCCCCTGGCTGGCGCCTACTAGGAGGACCCAATGCGTAAATCGCTGACTGCCCTGCTTGTCTGCGCTGCGTTGGTCGGTGCATCTGGAGCCGTGGAAGCACGCAACTACTATGGGCCCGGATATTATCGGCCATACCGCGTCGCGCCGTATCGTGCATGGAATTACGGTTACCGCGGCTGGCATAATCACGGCTACTACAACAATTGGGCCGCACCGCTCGCTCTTGGGCTCGGTGCGCTGGCCCTCGGCGCTGCGATCGCTTCGCCATATTACTATGCACCACCACCGGCTTACTATCCGCCGCCCTATGGCGCCTACTACGCGCCATCCCCGTATTACTGGCGCTATTGATTTACCATGACAACCATGAAATTCCGCATTCATTGCCGCGAAACGCCCGCCCACATGCATTGTCGCGTCTTCGTGACCACGCGGGACGGCGCCGGGTCATACGAATCGGCAATCTGCGGCAGCCTTACGGTGCGGCAGGGTGCCGAGTTCGATGCGTTGAAGCGGGACTTCGCCAATGCAGAATTTATCGACGATACCAACTTGGAGGAAGCATGACCGCTGAGCCGACAATTCTGCGACGCATGATCATCTTCGGCGGCCGCGGGCGTATTGGTAATTCCACAATCGCCAATGCGGTGTTCGAGGAAATGCAGCGCCGCGCGCACGAGGTGACGGCGTGGGATTTGGATCGGGCGCCTATGCTCGCCCGCTTTGTCGAGGCGCGGCGGCCCACCGGCCCAGATGGCAAGCCGGATGGTTCAGACCCGGCCCGGCGTCGGGCATTGGAGAAGGCCATCGACGAGACTATCCGTGGCACCAAGCACGCGGTCGTGGATCCGGGCGGCGGTGACGACCCGATGGTGCTGCAGCTTCAGGACAGGCTCCCCGACATGACGGCGTTATTCGCTGACGCCGGCCTAGAGACGGTCGCGGTGCACGTAGTAGGTCCGCAGTTGAAGGACCTCGCGTATTATCGCGCGGTCCAGGGCACTGCCACCTACGCCCGCCAAGTGGTGGTGCTCAACTATGGGATGGCCCCCGACGGAGTGGACCCTGATGCTGCCTTCACCCTTGTGCGTAAGACTGTGGGGAATTCCTGCCCGGTCTTCGTGGTGCGCCAGCTTCCGCCCGCGGCGATCGACGCGCTGCTGGATCGGGACAAGGGATACACCATGCGGGAGGTGGCCGAGAACGACGCATCCGGGCTGATTTTCACTCATCGTATGGAACTGATCTCGTGGCTCAACGGCGACGCAGAACGCCGCGAGGGCATCAGCCCGCTTGTGGATGAATTGATGCAGGACCCGCCGCCAGTGCTGCCGCAGGCAGCGTGATCGGCGTGTTAATGACGCTCGCCGCAATGCTCATCATGTTGTTCTCCTCCGCACTTCCGAATCCAAGCCACACCCGCTCCCGTGACGTGCCACGCCAGTTCCAGAAGGAACACCCGTGTCCGTCCACAGGGCGCAAATGGGGCGCCTGTCCAGGCTATGTGCGCGATCATATCAAGCCGCTATGTGCGGGTGGTGCCGATGCGACGTGGAATATGCAGTGGCAGACAACCAAAGACGCGCGGGCAAAGGATTACGAAGAACGGCGGAAATGTCACCATTGACCCCCGCCGCCTCAACGTCGGGGTTAGGCGTGCACCGGCAGTTCGGCGCCGTGTGGATGTATGCCCGGCGGCCCGAGATGCGAGTAGATCTCTACCCCGGCACCACCGGTTGATGTGCCAGCGGATACACCAAACCCGTCGGCAAGCGTTGAAGTAAGGCGTAGGCTGTCGACCACGTTGTTTCCAACGTAGAAGTCAAGAATGCCGGCGGTGGGATTATAGCGGTAGCTGTCGGCTGCTAGCCCCACCAAGTCGATTTCGGCTTTGTCCAACAGCTGGATGGCCGCATGAAACTGGCTTGGTTGGTCGATCTGCAGGTGGTCCCAACCGACGCTGCTGGTAAGCGCTACGGTTTGTAGCTCAGACACTGACTTGACGAATTCCAGATGCCCCGCGCCCGGAGAATGATACGATGAGACTTGCCACAAACCTTGTCCGATCACATCGGCGTTGATGACGACCGTCTGGCTATCGAGCCCAGCCCACGAGAACTCATTGGCGAACAGACCACCGTTGACCGTGTATTTTGCCCCGAACCCGGCCAGGTCGCCCTCCAGGAGGCTGCCGTTGTTATTGATCGTCACCGAGCCCGGCGTGCCACGCCCGATCGTTTGGACGTGCAGTTCGTTCTGTCCGAGGGTATTGATGGTGATATTGCCGGCGGCATCGCGGACGAAGATGCCGTCCGAATTCGTGAGGTTAATGGTAGCATTGTCCGAGGCGAGGAAATGCTCGTTGCGGCCGTTCGCAACATTGACGATTGAGGCTCCGGAGACGCTCAGTTCGTCGGTTGACGATAGCTGGGTGCCGGTGATGTTCATGGTTCCCGTCGTCATCGTTAAGGTATCCGCCGGGCCGATTTCCCCCGCAGGCGACCAATTGTTGCTGTTGGTGATGTCGTTGTTGCCATGGTTTCCGACCCATGTTCGCGCTGTCGGTGGCGAGTGAGCGTGTCTCATTTACGTTCCTCCAAAGGGGCCGTGTCGTTCGTAGGCGTATTGGACGACGCGGTAGTTAGGGAATTTACCCTGGCATTATTCGCGCCGACCATTTGTTTCCTAGGCGTCGAAATAGCCATTGCGATCTGTGGCATAGCACCGTATGGTTATGACCACAACAACAATTCGGCAACCCAAAGGACACAAGATATGTCGCTAGCGGTCATCCGTTAATGGGGCTGATGTGCTGAGAGCAGCATTCATTCATGGACTGGTCGGCACGCTCACCGGCTGCTTCTCTGTGTTCATTCTGTGGCGAGTGGCGAGAGGTATCGACAACGCCGCTCGTCGTGCCGAAGCGACGCAGCCATAAACCAGGGACAAGTGACTATGCCTACGCTAAAAAAATGGATTGAGGACCTAGCGGATGGCCAGCCGGTCGAGGCCGTGGTGATCGGCGAGATGGGCTGGGGCGACTACAAATCCGAGACCGTGCCGAACTACGTCAACCAGCCGCGCGGCGTGGTGCTATCATGGCAGGAGGCGCTGCCGTGGATCAGTTACTCCTTCGAGGAGGGCATCGGCGCGCCCGGGTGCAACGCCGTGATCGCTTGGACAGCGGATTGGATCGGCTCCGTCCTGCGATTTGATGGCTTGACCGAGCCGTTTCGCATTCCCCGCCATCCAGTGGCGCTCCTGCCGGAAATGCCCGGTGGCCGATGGGTGCAGGATCGGCCTGACCCCAGCACTATGGTGGCCAATCTGGCCGCACTGCTCGACCGCATCGACAAGGACATGGTCGCCGCAGCTACTGCCGCGCGGGAACTCATCGCCAAGACCGATGGGCTGAACGCCAAGACGACAACCCACCTGACGGAGGCCCGCGGGGCGATCATGTGGGCCCGCGAATATGTCCGCCAGCGCGAGTTCGCCGAGGCTAGGGCAGCGCGAGCCAAGGGAGAGAACCAATGATCAGCGCTATGTCTCCGGCCCACAACACCCCTGTCGCTGCCGAGAAGTGGCGGGAATTCGCAGCGAAAGTCGAGGAGCCGCACGAACCGAGATGCCCCATTTGCGACATCCGGCACTTCAGGGACAAGCCCGGAGCGCCTTACTGCCACATGGCGCAGCGCTTCTTCCTGTGGTCCAGAGAGCCGCGCGCGGTGACCCAGGCAGCGATGGACGAGGCACGCACCATAGCCCTGCCGCGTTACGCGACCATCCAGGAACTGTTCGATGCGCTGGAACAGGAGGAATAGATGAACGAGACAGAATATTTGTTGCCGAGCCAGAGAAACGCCGAGGGGCTGATGGCTTTGATCCAGCAGGCCAGAGCTGGCGCTTGGCAGCCGATGGAGACAGCGCCGAAGGATCGGGCGGTTCTGCTCTGGAACGGCGCGGTCAATGTTGGTGAGTGGGGCGGGGTGATTGAGGACTGGCTCGCGCTCATCGAGGGCGACATTGTGGCTTTCGACAATGGCGATTTGGCGCGTGTCCACGCCCCGACGCATTGGATGCCGCTTCCCGATCCGCCCAAGTGACCCGATGGAGGGCAGGATTAGTGCAATGAACCGATACCTCGTGGACGAAGCGATCCTGCGGGCACTGCTGGACGACGCGCTGTTCCTGCGATCGCTGCACAAGGACACTGAGGAACGGTCAGCGCGCTCGGAGGCGGCGATCACCGCCACCCAGGCCATCCTGTGCGCACCGCCGCCAACCTGTGTGGAAATTGACCCGACCACCGTGTCGCCGCTGCCCTTTGGCTCCCACTGGGGCAGCCTCACCGACGATTACGTGCCGAACCGTCCAGGCGTGGCTGCGCTTGGCACAAAGGGCTACCTCGCCCCCATAAAGCCGCACAAAGCGGACGAATAATAAGCATGCAAACCCAGGAGCAACGAACATGTCAGCAGATCCGATCCACTGTGCCATCGCCATCCTGCTCGCCGTCGGCCTGTCCATCGGTGCCACCGCCCTGAAGGATTGGCAGGCGTCGGCTGTGGCCACCGGCACGCCCCACGTCGTCATGGCCTACGTGCAGCGGTATTGAGGTGAGCCTCGTTTTGCTGCTGTGCTAAAATCTATGGATTGGGGGAAATGTTCCCCTAACCCGCTACTTATGCGATTAGTCATTGACAGTGTTGCCATCTGCGTCGCATGGTGGATTATGGTCTGCGCATAAATGCGCCCGGAACCTGGCGGCAGCGTCCAGATCGCCAATAAACCCATGCGAATCGGTAACCGGCCTATAATCACGGCATGCGATCCGGTTACCGCTTACCGTGGGAAACCACGGGCGAGGACAATACCGAGCGCTTCACAGCGCTGTGGCACTCCGGCATGCCGACCAGGCGGATGGCCAAGACGCTGGAGATCAGCATTTCCACGCTTTGGAAGGTCCGCAAGCGCCTCGGGTTGCCTCCGCGAGGCGCTCCGGGGGCGCTTACAGCTCGGCTTGTAGATCCGCCGCCAGTAGCACAAGCGCCGCGTTCGCCCGTTGTAGCCGCGGCCGCTCGGCCGAATCGTGCTGAGCGTGATAGAAGGCGCTGATCCACTCCATAATCTTCGGCATGACGATCTCGTTGCTGGCCTCCGAGGTCAGCAATTTGCGCGCCGCACCATTGGTTGGCGCCTTCTGTGCTTCGCGCGTCTTTGGCTTGCCGTTGGTGGCCTTTGGCGCGGGCTCAGCTGCGCGATCGCGGATTTTGTAAATCGTGGCAACCGACACGTCACGAGCTTCGGCGATGGTCTGTGCGCTTTCTCCGGCTTCGAGTTGTTTGATGATCTTCGGCCATTCGGCGGGTTCTATTGCGAACGCTCGTCCCATTCTTTCATCTCCTGCGATTCCCCGAAACCACCCGCGTCTAAAATACACAAACAAATGCGAAACGCAAAATTCCGATGCGCCCAACGCCACCGCGCCTGACCATGCGCCCGACGCAGCGGATTGGCCTCGGGCCACCACCGCAGGGCGGCACCGATCCGTATCTGCTAACCAAAGAGCATCGCAAGTGGTCCGCCGCCGTGCTCAGGCGAGCGAATTATAGCTGCGAGGATCCGCAGCATGATCCGCGCTACCCACGCTCCGGCATTCGAATTCATGCTGACCATGTGGTGGAGAGAAGGGATCGGCCAGACCTAGCGCTTCGCTTGGACAATTCGATGGCCAGATGCACTCGTTGTCACACAATTAAGACTCTGCGCGAACGAGCCAAACGGATGGCGCAGTAACCAGTAGGAAGACTCATGGCTGAGATCGTCATTCCCATCAGACTGACGCTGGACGATCTCGACGCCATCGCCACGGCTGTTGCGGCGAAATTGCAACAGAGCTTCGCCACCATATATCAACAGGAGCAGGCCATGTCGGCAGAACTCGACACACTCGCGACAGAAGTGCACGCAACCAGCGCTGGAATTGATAGCGCCATCCTGACGCTCAATCGCCTGTCAGATCGCGTGCGTGCCTTGGCAGATGATCCGGTGGCGATACGTGCACTGGCCGATGAATTGGACCAGAAGACCGCAGCACTCGCAGCAGCCATCGTCGCCGCTCCGTCCGATCCTGTGCCAGACCCGGCGCCCGAGCCGCCCACGCCCTGATGGCGAAGCGCACGCTCTCGCGCGGTAAGCCGTCGCCGAAGATGAAAGATCGCGCGGCAATCGACGACAAGCCGACAGCGATGGCACCGAAAAAGCCCAAGCCGAAACGCGGCAAGGGCAGAGGCAGATAGGGGCTAAGCCCCTCACAGCGCGCATCTAGTTCGAGAGAGCTTCGGGCTTATCGGCTAGGTTCGTAGGGTGGCGATGTGACTTGCACGAAGTTGCCGTCACCTGCGACTAGACGTTTCCTCCCCAAACTTTACCCCGCCCCGCGCGTGGCCCTTCATCTGCGTCGCGGACGCGGGCTTTTTGCGTAGGAAACGCCATGTCCGAACAAATCATGGACCATTCGTTCGAGAATGGCTTCTGCACCAAATGTGGGCGCGGGCGCACCGAACTGGTCGCCTACGGTGATCCGAGGGTGAAGATCGAGACCGGGAATAGCGGATTGTCCTGCTCAGGACACACCAACGCCGCGGAAATCCAAAACCTGCGCGATACGTGGCGGGCCGATCAGGACAAATTCGCCAGAATATTCTCGTAGTGTCTGAAAGGGGGCGATAGATATGGCGCTCCCCCCGATCGTCGAATCAATCCTCAAATCATCCGCCCCGACCTTGCTCGCGGGCCTGCTCGTCCCACCGCCATTCAATCTACTCGCATCGGCCGTCGTCAGTTCCGCCATCCGCGCGTTCCTGCCATCTGACCAAGCCGCCGCTATTCCACCCGACGCACCGTTGCCGCCTCCGGCTGTCATTGCCACGGTTCAGGCAAATGCGGGCAATCCGGACTTTCTGACCAACCTGCGTGCTGCTGAGATTAAGCTGCAGCAGTTCGAGATGGCCAACGACGTTAAATTCGCCGAACTGGCCAACAAGGATCGAGCGTCGGCCCGTAGTTTCCAGGTCGCCTCGGCCATCGCCCAGCCGATGATGCGCTGGGGCATGGCGATTGTTTTTCTCGCCATAGGCTCAATGCTGCTGGTGGTGATCGGCGCGATCTTGATGATCGCGGGCGTCATATCGCCAAACCCGACGAATTCGGCCCTCGCCGCCGCCTGGTATACGATCATCGGCACCATTCTGGGCAATATCGCCGGATATGCCTCGCAGATCATTTCGTTCTACTACGGCGACAACGCCCGTTCGCAGGGCAAGGACGACAGCATCTCGCAGGTTCTGTCGCACCAGGGCCAGCAACTCGGCGACGCCGCCGCTGTCCAGGCGTCCATCGTCAAACAGATCGCCACACCCCCGCCCCCCATTGCCGTCCTGCCAACGGTAATCACCGACACGGTTGCCTGGAAACAGGGGCCGTTCGGTGGGCTGCGTTGGCAGGTGACGCCCGCCGGAATATTGGATGAGGGTGACATTACCGCTGCCCGCACCGTCGGTGAGCCGGTGACCGTGCGGCGCATATGGAAGGATTTCGGCACGCAGATCAAAGCCGCATCGCTGTCCAGCGGCGTTCCTCTCGAGTTGATCGTCACCACCATTGCGGTTGAGTCGCGCGGCATTGCCAAGGCGCTGCTATCCGAGCCCGATGGGCGCCAGTCAATCGGGTTGATGCAGACGCTCACCGGCACCGCATCGGACATGCTTGGGCGACCGGTCACAGCACAAGAACTCAATCAGCCGGAAATCTCCATCGCCGCAGGCACCGCGTATCTCGCCAGCCAGCGGCCCAAGACGCTCTATGATCCGCTCCTGGCCGCCGCCGCCTACAATGCTGGCGGGTTATATCCACCCCGCGCAGAGGACACCAATCCGTATCGGATGCGCTGCACCGGCGACCATCTGACGCGGACCAAATTGTATTACAACGACACCGTTGCTGTGGCGGCGGCTGACGGTTGGTTCAACTGACCGGAGGCAAAATGCGGCACACAAAACATGGCGGCTTAGGCTGGTTGCCTGACCGTCCGGACCAACGCGACCACATGTATGCTGCGCCGCCGTCTGTGCTAGCGGCCTTGCCGACCACAGTCGATTTGCGGCGCGCGTTTCCCGCGGCATACGACCAGGGCAATTTGGGATCATGCACGGCCAATGCGATTGCCGCGGCCGTTGAATATGACTGGCGCCAACAGAAACTGACAGACGCGGTCCCTAGTCGTTTGTTTATTTATTACCAAGAGCGTCTGCTCGAAGGATCGGTTGCCAGCGACTCTGGCGCCTACATCCGCGACGGCATGAAGGCGATCGCCAAGTATGGCGCGCCGCATGAGGATTTGTGGCCCTACGACATCGCCAAATTCGCCAAGAAGCCGCCGGCAAAGGCCTATGCTGATGGATTGCGGCGGCAGGCGGTCTCCTACGCGCGGATCACGCAGGCGTTGCAGCAATTGCAGGGCTGTCTAGCCGCTGGTTTTCCGTTCGTATTCGGCTTTGCTGTATATGAGAGTTTTGAGAGCGATAGGGTTGCCAACACCGGCATGGTGCCGATGCCAGCCTCGCACGAGACGGACCTCGGTGGGCATGCGGTGCTTTGCATTGGTTATCGCGATTCCGATCGTCGATTCATTGTGAGAAATTCATGGGGAGATTGGGGTTCATCTGGTAATTGTTTTATGCCATACGAGTATCTTACCAGTCGGGGATTAGCCTCCGATTTCTGGAAAGTCACTCTGATGGAGATGGATCCAACATGATGACAGCCCCCCAAGAAATAACGGCCCCGGTCGGCGATACCGTCGAACCACGCCGCGCCTGCTACCTCTGCAATTATTGGTATACGAAAGCAAAGGTCCTCGCCACCGACACGCCCGGTGCGTGTCTCTGCATCGGCTCGCCGCACGAAATGCCAACAGCTGATGATGTGTGCGATCTCTGGGAAGCGGTGGATTGACATCGATTTGGGGCGCGTGGGTCATCATCGCAGCAATTGTGTCGACCGATGTTCCGCCGCGCCTCATTGCCGCCAATCCCACGACCCGGTTCGATCTGGTGTCGTGTCAGATCATGGCGCTGCGTAAGAATAGAGAGTTCATCACGAACAACATCGTTGGCTTCGTGACCTGCGTCCGTGCTCCTGACGATGGGAGAGACGACAGATAAAGAACGGGGCCGCTCGGGGGTAGCGCGCGGCCCCAAGGTATTGGGAAACGATACGTGTCCTTCTCGATACTTAATCAGTTACCGGTCCAATCGCCGGCCCATTTATGCCACCCAAAGATCCCCGATTCGTCAAGATAGGCCGGCGCAACGCTTAGAGGCGACAGCGCATCGCCAACAGCGGAGGCCAGTCAGTGGCGACAAGATCAACCGTGCGCAATGCCAACGGCGAAGGTCCTTACAGTATTTACGGCCGGCCACCCCCCAGCAATGTGCCGATACCCGACCCATCGATTATCACCGCGCAGGAAATCGCCAAGGTCAAAGACGAGTTACGCCAGGAAAATAAGCTGGCATTGGACGGGATGCGCCAAGCCCTAGTCGCAGCCAGAGAGGGCGCCATCGGCATCCTTAATGCCAGACTAGAGGCAATGGATAAGGCCAGCACAATTCTGGAGGGCAACGTAAACCGTGTGCCCACGATACTGGATCGTGAGATCAGCCGCGTGGAACGGCTTCTGGAAGAAAGAGTCGTAAACATCCAGACGCATTTCGACGGCATAAACCTACGGTTCCACGAGCGCGACATTCGCTTTGATCAAGATAAGAGGGCCGTCGCGGCTGCGATGGAGAACGCGCTGCAAGCGCAGAAAGATGTAGCGCGTTCACAGAATGAGAGCGTTACGGCAACCTTCGCCAAGAGCGAGACATCCTTCACCAAAGAAATCGACGGCCTGAAGGCGCTGATTAACGCAACCAGGGATACCATCTCGGCCAACGTGATTAACCTGACCGGCCGCCTGGACCGTGGCGAGGGTGGTTTTCAAGGTGCCCGCGAGGCCGTCACCGAACGCCACGCGAACACAGGCAATATCGTTGGCATTATCGGCGGCTCAGTCGGTGTCGTCGGCTTGATAGCTGCGCTGATCTTCGGTGTAGTCAATATTGTCAAATCCGACCATGCGCCAGCCATCGTGGCGGCAGCGTCGCCCTTAGCAGCCGAGAACGCCAAACGCCTAGACGATATCATCTCCCAGACTACCGAGCAGAATCGATTGCTGAACAGCCGTCTGGATATGTTGTCCAATAGACTCACAAATGGCCCGAGGCCGCCGCCATGAGAACTCGCCGCATATACTACGCCATCGCTGCGGTCGTGCTGCTCGGCATCGCCTTCTGGGTGTATCACGACCAGGTCGTGGTGGTCGACTGATGACCGAGATGTCATGGCACCAGCAGCTGCGGCGCTGGCTCATGGGCTATGAGCCGCCAGCCAAGCCAACGTTTGTGCCGTCGGACAACGGCGCGGAGAAAGAGACGCACAACCAGAGCATCGGCCGCGCTTACGTCCAAGGCATGTTGGTCCGCCGGCAGAAAAAAGACCTGAAGAATCCCTATTACAGAGACACCGAACAGGCCCGCGCTTGGGATAGCGGCCACCAGGACGAAGGCCTGCGGTGACATGTCCCGGCAACCTCCGTTCTGCGTGCGCTGCAAGCATCATTCGATCCGTCCGGGCTTTCCCGAGGCGTTTACCCCGGGTGCCAGTGACTACGTGTGCAACGCGGTGTTCCACGTCGTCACCGGCGAAAAGCTGACCTGGAAATGCCAGGATGCCCGCGGCGACCAAATGATATGCGGGCGCGAGGGCAAGCTGTTCGATATGATCGAGGCGGCCTGACCGCATTCCTTCTGCTCGCAGTCGCGGCCCTATGGTGTGCCGCGCCGTCCTTGGCCCTGTGGTGGCTGCTGATCGGTGTGTGGCCGTGACCCGGCTGTTTAAGACAGCATGATAACCTATGCATTATTACCTGTCGTAGCTATTCTAGGAGCTGTCGGTAGACGCGTTTGCGGTGGGCTTTACAACAGTATAACTGGTAAGCGCAGCCCCGGCGGCGACCTGCCTGTCCGGATCTTCTTCGCTGTAACGTTAGCTGCATCGGCCTATATGGGCGGAGTCGTTTGGTGGGCAGCGCTAGCGCTGATGCCGCTGAACTGGATCGGCACAACGACCGGCTTATTTGATGCGCTCGCCATGGGACGAGGCGGCAACTCCTACTGGAAAGACTTTCTGTGGATGACGCTGCACGGCATTCTTAGCAGCGGCCCACCAGCGGTCTTATTCTTCTTTCTGGGCGGCTGGGTGCCTGCGGCCATAGCATTCGCCGGCGGCCTGATAATCTCGCCGTGCTACACGATCGGATGGTCGGTGACTGGCCTATTTGGCCGAAGGAATTGGCCAAAGGGAATGCAGCAGGGAACCGAGGTTGCCGAACTTATTTGGGGCGCCGTCATGGGTGTCACGCATTTCTTTGCCGCAGCGCAGTGCCAGTAGATCTGACTCGTCGCGCCCTGCCGCTGCTCGCGCTGCTGCTCATGGGCGTCTCGGGCGACACCATCTCCGCAATGCGCGGCTGCCCAGCGAATATCACACTGACCGTGCGTGAGGGTGAGGAAATCCACGGCCCGACGCGGACGGATACCCCGCCCTACTATCCGTTGCGGCTCACGATACGCGGCGGCACAGTGTTGCACGGCCCCATTATCATTTCGGTCTGCGGCACCGATGCCCGGGTCGAGATCAGCCAGCCGTAGGAACAGAATATGCCCGCAACTAAGCCGGTGCCGGCCAATGACGATGCGCCGGAGCCAGATCCCGATCCGGCGTAATTCCATAGAGATGTCGGCGCGCGGTCCTTCCGGGAAGCTGGGCCCTCGTGCTGATCGCCTTGCGCCCGGGGCGTCATACGGGCGCACCAACTTTCCCCCAACCGACTAGGACGCCATGCATGTCTGCTGTCGGTTCGGCCACCCTGCAACCGCCGCTGATGTTCGGCGACGCGTTCGTTGCCTTCCCCTCATGGGGCACGTTGATCACCTGGTCTGACGGGACGTTCGTCAGTGGCGCGCCCGAGGATACCGACGCTTACCGCAAGACGGCGCTGGACTACGGCTACGACACCGATACGCTCGCCCTATGCCGGGACCACGAACTGCTGCACGTGGCGCTGTGCTACTGGCTGGGCGTTCCCAGCCCGGTAATGGATGCGCTGCGGCTGCGGGCCGATATGGTTGGTGTCGAGATCCGCATACTCGAGGAAGCCGCTGTGCTGGCGGTGCAGCGCTTCGCCAGGGCGATGGGTGCCGAGATCATCGATGCTATGGCCAAGAACGCCTAGGAGGCGCATATGCAAGATACGCAATACGTTATCGAATATTACACCCAAACCTACCTCAATATGGCTGAAGAGAAGTCCGACTCTGTAGATACTTCAGAGAAGGCGGTGCAGCGTCGGGTGGATCAGGTCTGTGACGACCTCGTTCAGGGCCGCACGACGCAGAACCAGCGGCGCGTTCTGGGTGGGACGGTCGAACGGGCCGAGCGGGTTAAACCGGGGAGTGATGCAGCCGTTGGCAGGATCACTTCCCTGCGCTGATATGCGTTGCCCCGCCAGCCCGTAACGTTCTCCCGCTTGGTCGCCTGGACGCTGATCGCTCTGCTGGCGCTTACCGTTGTCTTGATTATCGTCGTAATGGCGACGCGAGCGCCTGCGCCAACGCCCGCGGCGCCTGAATGGAATGGCGCCAATCCCGCGCGCCCACTGAAGCTGTTGTAATGTGGGTGGATTTCGGCTATATCGGCATCTGAGCAAACACTCCTCCATGCGTGTTGCTCTTGGGTTAGCCAAACTGGGCGGGTGGCTATAGGTCCCCGCCATTTCTTTTGCCTTACGCTCGTAACCGCTCCCGCTTGATACGGCCCCCACGTCATTCCTTGGCCACTCGCAGTGCCGCATCGGCGTTCTTCGCCTCCAGGGCTGCCTGCTCATCCTCGTATGCTTCCACCAAGTCTATGAGGCGATCGAGTTTATCGCCCTCCGGTGTCCCAGCGGGCGAATTCCACAGCCGACGTATCTCAGCCATCGCCGATGCCAAATTAGCCGCGGTCATTCCCCGTCCCATTCTCTACCGCCGCTGAAAATAGATACTTAGCCTCGGCATTTGCCCCCTCACTCGACTGGAGGACTTCCCACCGTTTGGTGACCTGATTCAATCTGATACGCCAAAACTGACCGGTCCCCGGATCGGTCAGCAAGCCATGGACGGCCGCGGGCGCCTTGGACCAGTTATCGAACCTGACGTAACCTGCGGGCAAATGACCGACGTCGATCGAGACAGCGTCGGATGTTATCGTGCCCGATTGCAATTCGGCCAGCAGCTTGTCCCGTGCGTATTTGGATAGTTGTCCCGCCATTTTGTCCTCCTACGATTGGACGTGCCGTCGTCCACAATCACGCATCGTGCTGGTTGAACTCGTGGCCACAGCCTTCCGTTTCGCAAATCCTGACGCTTCCCCTGCCTCTAAAGCCTCTGCACCCGCATGCGCGGCACGGACCAAACAGAGCCACTGGGGAGCTTTGGGTCATTTCGTGTGCCTCTAGCTCTACTTCGATTGATGCGAGTCGACCAACTTGGTCATACATTAGGCGTTTCCTTTCCTTGTTGACTACTTTGAGACACGTGATATGCACCGCGCCGACGTATCGCGTTCATGCGCGGCAACGATTTCGTTCGCCGCAGCCTTGCATGCCTGTATAGACGGCATGTCGATCGTCGCCACAGCACCCGCACCACTGGCGAACGTGAAGAGCAGCACCAGAACCGCCGGGCTCATTGGTTCACCATCGCTTCGGAAAGCTCAAGTTCCTGCACGAGATCCTCGATCCGTATCAGCTCCCGCATAATCTCTACGAAACAGTCGATGCCGAGGCTGCCGCGACCTTGACAGTTTTCTTGGGTGCTTAGCCGAACGCAGATATCTATGCCCTCCTTTGCGTTATGGCTAATGCTCTCCACTACACCATCGAGCGCCATGCGCAATTGTTCTCTCGTAGCGCCACGCTTCCAGCGCTGCATATTGCCATCGCCATGGTCCATTATTGTCTCCCTCCCGCCCACGCAATCACCAGAACCAATCCAGCGATGATCGGCAGCACTATTGCTGTAAAGACCCACAGGGTGACTCGCAATACGAACATCTGATGTTGAGTCCCACCGATTAATTCAGGTAACCACATCGGAGATGAGACTATGAAGGTGCCGATTAACAACCGCGCGACGACAGCCTGAATCCAAGGTATGCGATGGGTCATTCGCGTTCCACCCTGCGCTCGACGATCTGCGCAAAGTGCTCCAGGCCAAAGCGTGCCAGCTTTCCGTCGTCGCGCTTCAGATCCACCTTGCCGTCAACGATCTCCTCCACCGTCCAGGACGCCTCCATGGTGCGATAGACGCCGCCCACTTCTATGCTTTCAGGCTCGATCATTTTGGCCCCTTCAATTGCATCAGTCACGCAACAGCCAAGCCAGCCCGAGTATCAATGCCACGCTCCCTACGCCACACCGGCGCATATACTCAATCTACTGCTGTGTGGCCTGCTCCTGCCCTGGTGTCATTGACTCAGGGCCATTGGCTGCAACGTCTTCACGGACGGACACGGTAAGCTCGGGGTCAGCGTTAAGCTCTAGCCACACCATGCGTCCCTCAGCCAGCAAGCGGTCGCGTAGGTCACTGGCCTTCGCCTTGTCCGCCATGGCAAACGTCGCAATAGTCTCATACCGCATCATCACGGTGCCCTCCCTACTGCATGACTACCGGTGCGGTGTGCCTGCTCCTCCCGATACCTATCGAGAACACGGCGCACCACCTCAGCACGAGAGACACCAAGGCGTTCTGCCTCAATGTCTATCCACTCAGACTGAGGGCGCGTCAGGCTGACCATCAGCTTATGCGCCGCCATACCAGGGATCCTCAATCTCATATGCAGTGGCATTGTAGTAGCACTGGATTGCTAATGCAATACCATTATGGATAATTCCGATGGTTGCAGCGAATGTTGCGGCGCACTACGCTCTCAGCGAGGCTGTGACGAGCAAGATCGCCAATCTCGCCGTATTCGATACATGGGGGATCGTGCTTCTCATCTGGGCTGGAATATCCGTGGTGCTCGCGATCGGCTTTGTGCTGATCGTTCCCATTACGGCCGCCCGTGACCTCGAGAAGCGCAGCGGTAAGGATAGGGCCGACCAACTGTAATCTGGGGCTATCCTGTGCCGATCGAGGAGCAAGCAGCGGGGGACCTACGCCAGATCAAGGCCCTCGCCAATGCCGTTATACTGGCAGCACAGAACCGAACCGGTCAGATCGAACAACTGACCAAGCAACACTCCGAACTCTACCAGACAATCTGCACCAACGTCGCGACCGATGCCGCATATGCCAAGGCGTATCGCCAAGCCTGGAGCGCATGAGGCTGACCGTCTGCTGATGGGGGGGTATGCCCCGGATGAGCCTCCGATGTGGTATGGGGGGGGAGTTCTGAAAGAATAAGCCGTGAGGGGGGATAATCGCCAGGGTGGTCGCCCGGACCTTTTTATCCCCTGGGTCGATTTATCGTCGGCCATCACCACAAACTGTCAACGTTTTAAGGTTAATCTCATGCCACGAGGCGGCTTCAAACACGGCGGCGGGCGTCCGCTCGGGTCACTCAGCAAAGTGCGGGAACTGACCGCTGAGGGGATGCAAAGCGAGCAGGTGCGGCAGAACATGACGCCGCTCGAATACATGCTGCACGTCATGAACGACCCGGTCGTTGATCCGGTCCGTCGGGATCGCATGGCGGCGGCAGCGGCACCGTTCGTCCATCCGAAGGCCGATACCGTCATGGCTGGCAAGAAGCAGGCGGCGGAGGAAGAGGCGCGGACCAATGACGAAGGCACCGAATGGGCCGCGTTGCTCAGGCGTTCCCCGGGCCGCTCGGACAAGCCGAGTGATCGCAACTGATTTGAATGAGTCAGTCTGTTTCTTCGTGGTCAACGGCAAGGCCGGATTGGCAATCCCGCATTAAGGCAGGGCAGTCGCTGCTGCCTGATCTGCCGTTGAACGAGGACGAGGCTGACGCCGCCCTTGGCATCTTCTCTAAGCTGCGGCTTCCCGACGTCGTTGGCCAACCGCCATTCCGCGATGTGGCCGGGCAATGGCAGAAGGACCTAGTCCGCGCGGTGTTCGGCTCCTACGACCCGGATACCAACGAGCGGCATATCCGCGAATTCTTTTGCATGATTGCCAAGAAGTCCGGGAAGACGACGTCGGCGGCCGCGATCATGATCTGCGCGGTGCTGATGAACCGCCGACCAAGGGCGGAATTCCTGCTGATTGCCCCGACACTGGAGGTTGCCGACCTCGCGTTCCGTCAGGCAGTCGGGATGATCGAGAGTGACCCCATCCTGACCGGCAAGTTTCATATACGGGACCACATCAAGACCATCATCTATCGGCCGACCAAGGCCTTCCTGAAGGTCAAGTCATTCGACCCAAGAGTGGTCACCGGCTCCAAGCCGTGCGGTGTGCTGGTGGACGAGTTACACGCCATCTCGGGGGCGCATGATGCGGACCGGGTGATGGGCCAGCTGCGTGGTGGGTTAATTGCCAACCCTGAGGCGTTCCTGATCTCGATCACGACGCAATCGGAGCGCCCGCCGTCGGGGGTGTTCAAAGAGGCGCTGCATAATGCGCGGCGGGTGCGCGATGGCGAGACGGCGCTGCCGCTGCTGCCGCTGATCTACGAGTTTCCCCGCGATGTGGATTGGCGGGACACGAACAACTGGCGGATGGTCAATCCGACGCTGACGGTGGCCATTGAGCGGCTGATCCCGGACTACGAGGCGGCGGCGGCCGCGGGCGACCATGAACTGCGGCGTTGGGCCTCGCAGCATCTGAACATCGAAATCGGCCTTGGACTGCAGACCGACCGCTGGCCGGGCGCGGAGTTCTGGGAGCGGCAGACCGACCCTTCGCTCACGCTTGAGGCAGTGTTGGACCGCTCCGAGGTGGTGGTGTGTGGGATGGACGGCGGCGGGCTGGACGATCTGTTCGGCTTTGCAGTGCTGGGGCGCGACGCCGATGGCCGGGACAAGGCGTCGAAGTCGTGGCTGCTATGGTCTCACGCTTGGTGCCACCGGAGCGTGCTGGAGCGGCGGCAACAGATAGCGCCGCGCCTGCTCGACTTCGCCCGCGCGGGTGAACTGACGATCTGCGACGATATGCTGGACGACCTGGAGGCGATGAAGCAGATCATTGCCGACATCAAGGCCCGGGGCATCCTGGCGCATGTGGCAGTGGATCCGGCGGGTGTCGGCGACATTGTCGATGCGATGGCCGAGATCGGCATTACTGAGGCAAATAAGCTGTTGTGGCCGGTCGGCCAGGGTTTCCGACTGATGAACGCACTGAAGACGTGCGAGCGCCGGCTGGCGAAGGGCACGTTGTGGCACAGCCAGAGCTCGATGATGTCGTGGTGTGTCGGCAATCTGAAGGTGGAGGCAACGGCCACGGCAATTCGCGCGACCAAGATTAATGCCGGTGATCAGAAGATCGATGCAGCCATGGCGCTGTTCGACGCCGCCGATGTGCTCAGCCTTGGTGTGGATCCGGTGCGTATTCCCGAATACGAAATCGCGTTTGCCTGATGCGATTGGCGGGCATTATCTCTGCAGAGCGAGCATGATAAGGAGACGGCGCTCAAAATTGACGGGAGGATACCATGTCGAAAGCACCACCACCTCCGCGGCCGCCGCCGACGCAGGTTCCAACGTTGGGCTATCCTTCTCCGCCTCCTGCTGTGCCCAAGCCCTCGTTCTGGCAGCGCTGTTGCTGCCGATCCGGGCGTATGCCGCACCGCCCGCGAACGCTGACCAATCTCTGGCACCCTGGTTCGGCAGCCTGAAAACGGCGAACGGAATGTCGTGCTGTGGCGTGGCAGATTGTAGGCCATTCCCCGTCACCATCAACGAGCGTGGATATTCGGTGCTCTACGACGGCAAGCTGATCCCGGTTCCGCCCGAGACGGTATCGGAGCGGACGGACAATCCGACGGGCGACTACATCGCTTGCGTGCAGCCGAGTTTATGGCTCGGCGGCGTGCAACAAGGCCCTCTGGTGCTGTGCTTCTTTCGCGCGCCGCACACTTAGTGTAAAAATACCCGGCCCCGCACCAAGCACGCAGGGGTTTCGGGAACCTCTGCAGGGGCAGAGGCGCGAGACCGGGTGAAGTTTCGCTATCACACCCGGCAACAGGAACGTAACCGGGCTTGTCTTGCTTACCGGTCTCGCGCTTCCCTGGCAATACGAACACTTGTGAACTGGCTGATTTTAACTAATTTCCTTGTGGAAAAGACAGCTTGCGGACGCGCGAGGGGAACCACCTTACGGCGCCCGCAAGCTGAAGTTCCAACAATGGATGCGATAAAATCCCCACTCGGGTAGGCGACCGAGCAGACGGACGTGAGGTTATCAGCGCTGCGCGGGGCGTCAATCGCCGACCATCTATCTCGGATTATTTCGCGCGGCTCGCCTGGTGTTGGTCAACGACCTCGGATAGCAGCCAGGCCAGCTTGCGCCTGGCCCTCAGCGTGCTGAAGCAGTTTGCGCTACAGGTGAGCCGGGCCTTGGACACCAGATATTCGGCGCCGCAGAGGTGGCAGATGCCTACCGTCGATCCTTTCTGGCGGTAGGGACGCTTTATAGGCGGTGGTGGCGCGCCTTCGGCGACATCGGACACGTTTCCCCCAATTGCAAAAAATGCCCGACCCGCACCGATCGGCACGGTGGCGTTGTGCTATCGACACGGATCGGGAGTTTGCTGTTGTAAAAGGCGCCCGACCTTGGTCCTCTCCGGTTCGGCCCGTCAATGGCACGGATACAGAACGCGCAGAAATATCGGTGGATATATCTGTGGATAATTCACTGGTCGTCCAAGTTCGTAGACACCGTCTCTGTTGGGCGAGGATCCTGGGGCACTTCCTCGGGAAACATCGAGGAACGCAGCTTGGTCAGCGCCTCGATGGTTTCGTCCAACCGCCTCCGCAGATCAGAGATCGACATACCATTAAACACGTAGTCCATCATCACTTCACGTAAATCAGCCGGCAGGTCTTTACGCATCGGACGAACTATCGCTTTCAGTTGCGGGGCCTCGGGTTTCGCCGCTGGCATGTCATAGACGTTGATCTCAGATGACTTGTTGGTCTTCGATAATGGATGCTGCTTTTTTACGTGATACGATACCGCCGCATGGGTTACGTCGTGTGCCCTGGCGATTGAGCTGAGGGACTCCCCCTGGCGCGCCCGGCTAATGATGTTAGTTATGGTCGCCTGATCTAGTCGCTTTCTATAGTCCTTCTTCCGTGCTGGCGGCTTCATGCTTTTCCTCCTTTAATTACTCCTATTAAATGTCCGCCGCCGCCATGCGTCAATCCTCGATACTGTAATAGCGCTGGCGACTATTATTGCGGCCAGCCCCGCCGCGTTACCCAGCCCCCGAACATTCCTAGCACCGCGTCCACCCGACAGCCGACGGGCAATGGCGCTTGGAGACCGCTATGCCGATCCCGAAGCCCGACAAGGCCCAGTCACCGAAGGCTGTAGCGCCTGCCGCTTGTTATCCCGAGGTCGGCGAAAACAGGGGCGATTTCCTTGCGCGCTGTGCCGAGGGCGGCGATAGCGAAGCAGCCTGCATGACAGCGTGGACGGACAATAAACCATCAGCGCCAGCGTCGATGATGCATTCGGCACCGGTCGAAATGAAGTGGATGCCGACCACGCTTGAGGTCAAAGGCCTCAACGAGGGCGAGCGTATGATCTCCGGCATCGCCACCACGCCGTCCGTTGATCACGTCGGTGACATCGTCGAAAGCATGGGGGCCAAATACGCAACACCCGTGAGCATCCCGCTGCTATGGATGCATCAGCACAGCCAGCCGGTCGGGACAGTTACACACGTAACTAAGACCGACCGGGGTATCTCCTTCCAGGCACGCATCGCCAAGGTCGATGAGCCAGGCAAACTCAAGGATCGCGTCGACGAAGCGTGGCAGACCGTGCGCGCCGGTCTCGTAAAGGGTGTCAGCATCGGCTTCACGCCGATCAAAGACCAAATCGAGATGATTAAAGGTGGCGGCATCCGGTTCAAGGAATGGAACTGGCACGAATTGTCTCTCGTGACCGTGCCAGCCCAATCAGAAGCCACCATTCAACTTATCAGATCCCTCGATACGCAAGCGCTGCGGGCCGCGACAGGCCAGAAGCAGAGCGCGCGTATTGAGCAGAACCCCGCCGGCGTCACGGCGAATGTTAAACGCCAGACAAGCCGGGAGGCACCAATGGCAACCAAAACAATTGCGGAAGATATTGCCGCATACGCATCGACGCGAACCGCTCACGCAGCACGAATGTCCGAGCTGATGAGCAAGGCGTCGGAAGACGGCTCAACGCTCGATGACGAGCAGGAGACCGAATACGACGAACTGAAGGACAAGGTCGCATCGATCGACAAGCACCTCGGCCGACTACGCGAGCAGGAGAAGATGAATATCTCGCTTGCCGTCGCCGTCGATGGCGATCGCATCGGACAAAACGCTGGTCAGTCGCTCGGGCAGCGCCAGACGTCGTCGGTCGTTCAGATCAAGCGTCCGCCGCTTGAGAAGGGCACCGCGTTCGTTCGCTACATTGCTGCACAGGCGATGTCGAAGGGCAACCTGCAGCAGGCCGTGCAGATCGCACAGCGTGATGCATGGAAGGACACGCCGGAAGTCGCGCAGGTGCTGAACTTCGCCGCAGCAGAAGGCACTACGGTGCTCAAGGCAGCGGTTGCGCCGGCCAACACTTACGACACCACGTGGGCGTCACCACTCGTCCAGTTGCAGTTCATGGCTAACGAGTTTATTGAACTCGTTCGCGCCGCAACCATTCTCGACAAGATCTCGGGCGGTATGCGTCGTGTGCCCTTCAATATTCGTGTGCCATTGATGAGCAGCGGATCCACGGCATACTGGGTGGGCGAGGGTAGCTCCAAACCAATGTCGAGTGCGGCGTTCGACACGATCACGATGACCTTCGCGAAGGTTGCCGCGCTCGTGGCGTTCACCAACGAAAGCCTGCGGTTCTCAAATCCAAGTTTGGAAGCGATGATCCGTCAGGACATGGTCATGGCGATCGCCAAGAAGCTCGACACCGACCTGCTCGATAGCACGAAAGCAGTGGGCACTGGTTCAGGTGGTCCTTCACCTGCATCACTGACCAACGGTGTCACTTCTATCCCGGCGACAGGAACGGATGCCGACGCAGCACGCGCCAACATCCGCACGGTCCTGACCACGATGGCGGCTCTGGATCTCGACATGACCGGCGGCACATGGGTCATGCATGTCAACCAGGCGATTTCGTTCTCGCTGATGTTGAACACGCTTGGCCAGCGCGAGTTCCCC